>Ga0302271_10002142_pt1 | contig 18158 bp, 12 predicted proteins | sample III_Bog_N1_1_FD_198767 | JGI IMG/M metagenome (GOLD analysis project Ga0302271, IMG submission 198767) | Peat permafrost microbial communities from Stordalen Mire near Abisko, Sweden - III_Bog_N1_1 | ecosystem: Environmental > Terrestrial > Soil > Wetlands > Peat | place: Sweden: Abisko...
ATTTTAAGAATCTTCTATCATTTTCATTTGGTACTTTTAAAAAAGTTATTGTTAAAATTAATTTCTTCTAGAGTTGCCTTGTTTTTCTTTATTTTTCTTTAGTGGCATTAAGCAATTATATCCTCTTTAATCTTTACTAATTATCCATTAATCAACATTGTTTACATTCTAATCACCATTTTTAAACGAAAAAATCCTTTCTATCATTGAGCTTTTTTTCTCACCAACTTCTCCAGTATAAAAGTATTGAAAAATATCATTAAAATATTAAGAAATCTCATTAATATTATGAACTCCATTTCTTGACTTGATTCATTTTTAAGAAATTTCCTAATAGTTTTTTTTTCTTCCCCCACAAAGGCGGAAAGTGGTAGGGTTGTTAAAAGGTAATATGCGGAGCTAAAACCAACAGAAACGTATGTTAATCCCTAGGACACGCTAGGTTATTATAGACTAACAATAGATTGATTTATTGCAGATTAATTTTTTGTTTGTATTTGATTTAAAGACAGTATCCTGCATTTATGTATCTTTGTTTATTTGAATTGAATTACCAAGAGCTGTATTTTAGCAGCCTTTACTTGCAATTAGCATTTGAGTTTAATAAGAATATCATATTGTAAATTTTAATATTGTTGTATTTCATGGGATTGTGTGTGTGTGTGATTTAGTTTTTGAGTGAAACATCCAAAATATTGCCATGTTTTTGTTGATGATAAAAGAGCATTGGTGTGTTTGTGTGTGAGAACTACCTCAAAAGAGAAGCAAAAGAATTAAAGAATATGTGGTGTGATTGACTGGAAAGAGAGAACAAATATTTTACAATTTATAACATATAATAGGGATATAGATAGTAGACTGTTTGAATAGTCTATAGTTGCTCTGTTGTTGAGCATGCTAGAGAGACAGTCGCAAGGGCGATTTGGTAGAGAGCGTATTGAGTAGAATTGTTTGTGTACTGGTCTACTTCGATAACTTCTCTTGATTAATCGGATTGCCCTTGCCTTTCAACAAAAACTATCTTATTTTCGATTAGTTCCTGAACTAAAAACTGATGCTTATTTCTAAGCCTTGAAGTGATGACTCTAGAGTACATCACCCATCAAGCTAGCATGCTGTATCACCATCTCGAGCTAGTTGATTGGCTGCTTAACTTTCCAATCAACTGAATCCTTTCTTATTTGGATTGCTTTTGTTTTGTATTATTAGACTCTGTGAATCTAATTGTTAATAAACAATATAATCTCCCGCAATATTTGCTTAAGCAGCTAATCCTCTTCTTTGAATTATTCTTATAATTAATAACTCGGGGCACTGCTTATCATTTTATGATTAAGTTTATTTGCTGGGAAGATACGATAATATCAAAATTTATATATTTTTTGAATATCTCTTGAAATAAACTTTAACTTGAAAATTTTAATTAATTAACGGACACGCATTCAAATCTTTAATTCTTCCTTGAACTTTCTTCAAAATCAATTATCTTTCTCTCATTTCCTCCCCCATTCTCAACATCCAAAGAAGAGCAAATCACTTTCGATTTAAAATGCATCTACTTTCTTATTAACTCAGCTCAATTCCTTTGCTTTGCTCATAATATTAACAAATAGAGTATTCTACATTGATTTATTGGTTTAAAAGAATAGTAAAGCCATTTAAACAATCTCAAAAAAAGAAACATAGATTATTAAATGTAAGTACTTTCTTCTTTGTTAGTTTATTGTTGCTCTAGCTGAATATAAAGCAGCTATTCATCGTTCTCATGATTGCCATCTTTTAATTCATTAAGGTCATTCTCTTAAAGGAATAAAGATAGTTACGATCTTATCATTTCATACCCTATTCTTGCGAGGCTCTTTTATTTTTTATCTAGTGACATGACCAAAATGTCTTTTTGTTGCTTGAACTATCTCTTTGGCTATTAATACTTTCATCTTTACATTTAACATCCCCAATCTCTCTCTCTCTCTCTCTCAAATGTTAGTTTTTCTGGTAGTTAATCATATTAAACTGATTGATCATTTATGAAAGACTATTTGGCAATGAGCTTTCTCTGATCTTCCAAAAAGACAACGCTTGCTGCCGTTCTGAAAATCAGAGATAACAGCTTGAAATGTTGAATTTGTGCTTTAACGTTTAATGAATAGTTTAGTATTTTGTCTCTTGAAAGGAATGTATGGATGAATATTGACTTGTGTTATGGATGAATGGGTAGCAATCTAAATCATTGGGAAACATGATTGATTGAACATTTTAAACATTGAATAGATACAACATGCATATGCTTTTATCGCATTCAAAAATTAAATGGATCGATAGCTGGAATAGCACTTCTGATCTCTCTTCTCATGAAAATTAAGATAACAAAAAATCAAATGCAATAAGATTTGCTGAATTTTAGTTGAAAAATCAATTTGGAGAATGTCTAATGCATGTTCCAGTTGAGATATTTGCTGAATACTCTCCAAATGAGCTGAATATTCTGTCGAACATTCTCAAAGGAGGTACCAGAACAGTTTGATGCAAATACTCAGTCTGTCTTCTGCTATTGGCGATATAAAAACTAATAATTCTTGTTTCTTTATTCATTTTGCTCCTTTTTTGATTATGTTTGCCGAGGAGAGTTTATTAATTGGAATTAAGATCTTTGGCTTCTTCAGAAGATCTTAACGATCTTTCGTAAATTCAAATTCTAGTGGGATACTGATAACTGAATTCTTTATTTTATTAAATCATAATTATCTGCCACCATACAAATTGCAATTTTTTATCGTTTAATCTCATTCTCATATTTTAATTCCCAAACATATTATTTCTATTATTAAACTGCAAAGATGCATTTACTAAGGAAAAATTAACAAAATATATTGTACCATATTCTGTGCCTAAATATTCAACAGATTGTATCTTTAATCTGCTTTCTTTTTCTAATTCTCTGGGAGTATTCACCACTCGTTATCGTCTCTGAACTAAACCAAGCCTTGTCTTTCAGACTCGTCCCTCGGAATTCTGATTTCCAGACTAGGAGTGTGAAGAGCTAATATTTTCTTTACTACGTCTTCTTCGTTTAGCTCATCGTTAGCATAGAGCTCTTTTTGCCAGTTGCTGAGCCATGAATTGTACTCTTTTCGCAGATTTGAAAACTCTTCCCAGGCCTCAGGGAGATACTTCAGCAACTCCTTAGGGATTCTCAGCTTTTCGTTATCTCCATCTTGGTCTCTGTATCTCCTGTAGACTCTAATTCCATTCTTTTTCTGAGAATGCAAGTTATGTGCTTCATTTTTTAGTAGATTCTTGTGTTTCTGTTTGATTTCATTTTGTAGTATTCTTTCTAAACCTCTCTTCTGATTCTTTGATTCCTTTGCTTGAGAGTTTATCTTCAAGATCTCAAGTTTATCAGCAATTTAAGTATCTGAATCAGCAGCAGGAACATTCGTAAGTTCTGTTAATGAAGTCCTTCTTCCTATGCGTTGCTATTTCTTGGCAGCTTTCTTGTTGATTTTTTTAAGCTCCTGTTCTTCCTCCATGTTATTCAAGTCACTCAGAATGCTTTCCAAGTTGGATATGCTTTCAATGCTCTTTTATGAATCATCATTATTATTTACTATATCCTTATCCAACTCCTTTTCATCCTGCTAATCTTACTGCTGCAAGTCATCATCCTTTAAAACAATAACCATAAAGCCATCATTCATTAGCTTATCTAAAATATATTTTTTCTTCTATTTCGTACTCTAAACCGATTATTCGAGGATGTATCGAAAGAATTGTTGTCTGTTTATCCCAGGGAGTGAATGGATTCTTTTCGAGTGATGATTGATAAATCTAGTGAGTCCATGATCGAATGGTCTAGCATAGACTCCTCGTCTATCTTGAACTTGTCCTTTTTCTTCTTGAGATGTGTCCTCTTCTACAGGTACCTGAGCTTAAGTGTCAGCGCATTTTGCTTCATGGCAGTCTGTAGCTCATTCTTCTTCTTGGAGGCCATGAGTCTCTTGTTTGCTTCCTCTAAAATGGCTATCATCCTGCTGTAATCGGCATAGATCTATTCGCTCTGTAAATCAAGTTAGTTTCATGAAAGAATACTGACATTTACTTGAAAGAGCGCTCTTTCTTCTTGGTTTTCGATGTTCTTCTTTTGGCTGATCAACAGCAAGTCTTTCTTTAATTCACTGAGAATATCAAAAAATGAGGATCAAACCATTTGCTTTTGGGAAGTTAATTGTACTCTAGTTTATTGTTAATTTTGTGGGATCGGTGGAAGTGATTGGCTCTGTAGAGCAAGAAATTATGAAATACCGATCTGACTTAAGACGACCAATGCATGAACAGCTTGAAGAATGTGTTAGAAAACAGGATCTTTAGTAATTCTCGTTTGTGAGCAACTGTTTGGAAACAATGTTATTTATCCACCTAATCAATGCATTTTTATTTTGCTTTCTCTTTTTGAGCAATTATACCAGTTGCTTTAAAAGTAAATGTGATTCTTACCTGGAAATAAGGAATAAGAGTTGTAGACCATCCAAAGTGCCTTAGCTATGGACACTGCATGTTCTCCCTCTAAGATTAGTTTGATTCCCTTGAAGAAAAATGCATAGTCGAAATTCACAGGTAGTTTCTGTCTCATATCGATGATCTTTTCTGTCCACGTGTTCAAAGTTTCAAAGGCGTAGAACACACTCGTTGCCTCAAAAATGCTTAAAACACAGGAAACATGCTTTATGTTATTTGCTTCCCTGCAAAAATGATTTACTTGGTTTTCGTGTAGATGACCCGAAGGTAGATATTGAAGATTTATTCATGATGTAGCAGATTCAGCGATGCTTGTTTCAGTGCCTCAGGATACGCCTGTGTTTCTCTCCTCATCAGCTCCACTAGAAAGGCTTTCAGGATATGCTCATACCCAGGTACGATTCCCCAAGGGATCTAATCGATACTCCTTCCAGGCAGTTTCTTAATGTACTCGCACCATTCCCCGATGAACATGAAAAATGCCATTCCTCTTTTTTCAAATCTGCTCTGCCATGTTTTGGTTTCCAAGGTGCTTTTGAGTTGCGCAGTGTGCTCCTGGTGTCTGCTTTGCTTTTACAAATACTTGTAGAAGTCTTTCTCCCATTCAAATAGACTCAGAAAGTATCGATTCTTTTTGTCAGCCATGAGTCTTTCGACTTGCAGTTGATCCTCGATCCATTGCTTGATGGCTTCTTGATCAGTTTCTTCTTTTGAAGTCAGTAAGCAGCTCAACAACTTCTCTCTGATGAAACACCATTAAAATAAAATTTAGAACACGAGCAATTGAATATTACTTGAACAACGGAATTCTAAAGAACGCCAATGCACAGAAGTTCTCGACAAAGTGTCTTTCCCTAAGGTTAAGTCCTTTTTAATCCAGTTTCATAAGTACCTTCTAGAGAGTTTGGTTGAGGAAGCTTTCGTAGGTCAAACAGATTCTAATCTTCTTGACCAAATTCGAAGAAGACTACAGAGCACTCTCATCAATCTTCTTGATGTCATCGATTTTCAGGATTTACTCAAGCAATTACCCATTGTTATCCCTATCGAATCCCATGTAGCTCAAGTCCAGCTCTTCTCTGTTATTGATCAGAATCAAGGTCTCATAGTAAAGCTCTCTTAGAAACTCATCTACTTAGTCAGAATACTCAAGTAGATGTTTTGCCACATCAATCAGTATGCTCTAAGCGCGAATTAGCTCTTCTTCGTTCTGGTACATCCCAGGAGATTCCTGTTGAGAGAAAGAATCAATTAGATAGCTTTCAATCGATTAAACAGCAAGTCTATTACTGATGAAGAGTAGACGTGTAGGTTCTAAATGATTTTTTTGAGCTGTAACTTGATTTCATCGTTGATCCTGTATCTCTCTCTGAGAGTGATTGACTTATCGTATATCTTGATGATGGCTTCTTCGATCTGTAGCTTGCAGTTCATTATTGTCTTCAACTAAGTAAATAATTAACCAATTAAATAGGCCATATCTTACTAAATCTATTGTACTTCTCTCGGCAAGGACTATTAAGCTGTTAGCTGCTCCTTTTGAATGTACAGCTAAGTTGCTTTGGTAACTCCGTTTTCAGTTCTAACTCCTCCAACAAGCTGTCTGATGAACAGCTCATTGCTCACTATGAACTCTCCTTTCCAGACTCCTATTTGTTTCCCTTGCGACCATAACTTCAACTCTTGCAGGCTGGTTTCACTAATGACCAGTTTATCATGCATTATTTTAATCGCCACATCCTCTGATAAGAACCTCATCAACGAAACATTCCCATTTCCTAGCAGTCTGTAATCCACATAGATCTCTTCTTTGGCTATGCTTATGTTGTTCTAAATCTAAGGAAGATTGGGAGGAACCAGCAAGTTGTTATTGGCATTACTAGGTGTGCCGTTCTAGTTGGCCTAAAGCAGATTATTGAAGAAACCCTACCAACAAACAACAATTAGTTTAAAGAGCTATTAAGTGTAAATCTCTGCCTACTTCTTTGTAAGCACTACTTGAAGTTCTCACTTGTTTTCTAAAGCTTGATGTCTTCAATAAATTGCCACTCTTTCCAACTGATAAGATTAGGAATCCATGTATTATGAATAAAGAAATAGAATAGTTGAATAATTATATTACTATGAAGTGTTTCTGGTGGGGGGCGAGAGAAAAAATCTTATTCGATTTCTGGATTCTGCACTGCCCAGAGTAGAATTTCGAAAGAAGAAGCTGAGAACTCGTCTGCTAGTATTTCAAAATCGATGGAAGGAGTCGACTCGTCCAGTTAATCAACAAACTCCCATTTGGTTTCTTTGTGTCCAAGCAGCTGCTCGAAAGTAGAATTGGCTGATTGGAATCCTTGTGCATTTTAACTCTGCTACTGTTACAGGATCATGCTCGTAGTCATATCACTGGGTTCTGCTTTGTTAAAGCTAATTTGGTTGCTGAAGTTACTCTTTCCAATCTGCGATTTAGCTCCTTTTAGTTTCATGGAATCCTAGCTCTGTAGCTATTTTATCGATTCCGCCTTTCCCAGGCTATCTCTCATCTTCAAACTATCTACGATCATTGTCTTGCGTCTTCAGAGAACAAAAGTAATAATAAGATGTTTACAATATAAGTAATAAAGCATACTTGGTGTCTCTTTGCTTTCTCTTTGTTTGCAATATTTTGGGAACCATTTTTTTGGTCGTGAATTCAAGAGTTTCATTGACATTGAAGTTTTCATCGCCGTCAGCTGTGGCTTCAATTGGCATTAGACCACGTTTTTGAAGCTGTTTTTCTTCGTCGGAAGCAGCCATTTAAGAAAAAGCATACGTTGGATTCACAAACACAGGGGAATGTTCACTCTCATAGTCGTTGTCATGAGACTTTAGAAAATCAATATTTCTCAAGAAGAAGCATAAATTGACTTACTTTGACTTTGATATTGAAATTGTAAGCCTTTTCATCGAGGTTGTCTTCCATTTGGCAGATGAGGTTCTTACAAGAGATGTTCATATTCACAATCTACGCCATTCTCACATCGAAAGTTATCCTCCCCTTCCTAGTTTGCTGATTCAAATAACAGAGGTTATTATTAACAATAAGGACATCATTAGCAACAAGCATAAGGACTTTCAGTTGTTGTAAGCCAGGCAATGAATGGTGGTAACAATAATTAGTTACATCTTCAGTGTCAAGGAGGAAGTCATTGTGGATTGGTCCAGTTGCAATTTGATAAAGGTTAAGTTTTATCTTGGCAATGAGATTGGAGGAATCGTCTTAGACGAACTAGTAATCAATAATAATAAAAGTTTCTTAGAAAAGATCAATTAAGTAATTATCTACTGCTTGAATTCAACAATTAACCCAGTGTAAGAAAAGAATAATTTACAAGCTCGAAATGTAGATTCTTGAGCTGATCAGCCTCGCACATGAACTAGAACTCTTCAGAGATCTTCCACTGAGAGCATTATAAACCATTAGCTGACCTAAAGAAACCAAAAGTGATTGTATTTACATGAGGGTTGCGGTTATCTGTAATGATTTGGGTTTTGATTTTATTCTTGTTGGAGGCGAATATCATTAGCACTTGAGAGCTAGTCTACAAGGTATTATAAAATAGCATAAAAGTTTGAATAAGAAAGCATTGACAGATGTGTTTAGCTTTGCTTGAAGGAATAAATTATTGCTCTTATCAATGAGGAGATACTTTTGGAAGATTTTTGGCTTTGATGTTAGAGATTTTGAGATGGAATTTGAGGAGATTGTTCTTCTGAACCTTGAAAAGCAGCTGCTCTTGTTTGGTTAGCACTCCTGAGTATGTGCTTGTCAGAGGGTATCTTTATCCAGCTAATCCTTGTTTCTCATTCCCACTGCCTCCTTTACTATCCTTTCTTTGTCTGGACCCATTCTTAGATATACACACGCCCATTACTAAGCAAATACAAATCTTACTTTATTATTCCTTTTGCGGTACTTTATCTAATCAAATCAATAATCTCTGATTAGCTACTTATCTCACTATCTGTTACTGAAATTCTTTAGCAACATCAGATATTTTATTTGTTCATGAAAAGGCAGCATCTTCAACATAATTAAACTCCCAGATTAGATTTTCAAGAGTTTTTATTATCACTGCAGCAGCATGCTTTTGTGAGTAATTAATTTCAATATGCTTTTTAATTGAAATTCTCAACTTCTTTTTTCATAATTTTCATTTATTTGCTGTTTGATTAGCTACTCAAAAAGGTTTATCAGAAACAGTAGTCTTAAGACGGTCTGTGTCCATTTTTACATGTTTATGCTAATATTCTTAAATTGAATTTCTCCTAGAACTTAAATCAATTTCGTTCTTATTGGAAAGAACACTTTTTTAAATTAAATTGATTAAGAAATAATTAATAAATGCTCGTCTTTTCTTGATGATTGAAGGCAAGACAGTGCTAATTCTCTCCAGTGGGGCTGATAAATGTAACATCTTTAAAGGGAGAAGAGTAGAACTCTAATAATTAAGTGCAATAAATAGAATCGATCTTACATTAAGTTGAATAAATTATATTTTGAAATTAGAGTCACTTCAGTTCGCTCGAATCAGTTGTTTAGCAGCCTGAAATTCAGCAAAGATAACGATTTAAATGCAGCTAAGAAGAATAAACTATCTATTTCATCCTTTTATTTCTATTCATGTTTTATTAACTTTTGAATAACCTTTACTTGAAAAATCACCTTAACGAAAATGAAAAACACCTTCAAAGTGATTTAAATATTTAAAGATAGCTCTTTTTTCATATTTTACCTCCATAATGACATAAAAAACAACTGAATAGTTGCTTTTTCATCCCAAATAGTTGAATACTTTGGTTTCAGAAAGGCAAGAGAAAATTCTTGCTTTTATCATAGAAAGATTGATGCTTCAGTTGGACTCAATTTATGATCAGTAATATCATAGAAAAGAAGAATGAACTGGTTTGCTATTATTATTCAGCCAGTTTTTTCGAGAGATTCATTCCTATTTTAATTAAACACAGGGAATAGAAAGTCTATAATAGTTTGACATCCATTCAAATCAAATCAGCTAACCCCTTTAAAGCCAATACTCCCAGCTAAATTTAAAGTTTTTGTTAGCTACAAGTAGCGAAAAAGATTTTGGATATTGAAAAGAAAGAAAAAATAATACTTACAGTTGGACTAAGTTTCAATAAACTACCAGCCTGATGTTGCTTTCAAAAACACTTTAAAGACAAATACACCTGTGGGAGTGGTGTCTTGTTCAGTTTTGAGACCTTTCAGACAGAAAACATAGGAAATATGGATTAATTAAAAATAAAGCGCATAGAACAGCCTCCTTATTTTGGAGTAGATAGGACTAATGCAAGCTAATTTAAATAGTTAATTATCTGTTTTAGATTTGGGTTTTCTAAGGTGAGATCAGAGAAGTAGCTGCTACTGTTGGTGGTTTTTAATTTAAAAGTTTGATGCCGCCCATGTGTCTCTCTCTAATTTATCGCTGTTCAAGATTATCGAAAGGATGAGGAATTTGTTGAAAAGTAACGCAAAAGTATTTTGGAAAAAATAGCAATGCATTTTTCTGGCAAAATCCAAAAGTCAATGAGAATGAAAAGCCAATATGTTTGAGAACGAGTACCTGCGATTGATTGATTGATTGATATGTAAGTAATTTCATAGTATATTTAGTAATCATTTGAATGAATATGGGGATGGAATTGAATGGAGGTGTTCCGAAAACAAATTGATTGAAGAGGTTAATTCACTAGAAGTAGAAGGAAATTAAAGGCTGAAAAGTCCGTCCCTAACACTGTTCTAATTGACACTTATTTAATCACAACAAAGATATCCTAATCTACAAATCACGCAAAGCACAACAATTACAAATATCTACAACAAACAATATGATGAACGGATAGAAATTCATAAAGAGAAATACGATCGAAACATTCAAATACGAGGCATCCGCTTTGTTAGATACATACGAGTCTATTATCGATGGAGTTATCAAATCAAGAGTATCTCTCTTCGGAGCCAGCGAGATACTAGACAACCGTAGCTTCTTTGAGGAAGTTAGGGAATTAAGGGTTAGACTGTCTGGATTCAAATTAGCTGGAGCTTCATAGAGTGCCTAGAAATAAGCTTTGAAGGATGATATTCGTGTTTTTCTCGATAAACAACACTACCTAAAGTAGATGCTTCTCAGAACAGAATAAGAATTGTTCGAGCCACTAAGCAGAGAGGCTATTCTTCAATCTCGAAAGCACTCTTGTAATGCCATCTTCTTTAGCAACGTCCTGAAAAAAAGACAACAACTGATTAGCTATTTCGGAATCGATGTTGTTGCTGATCAGGAAGACTAAGAAGAATAGGAATAGATAAACTCTATTCAAAGTAGAAGCCATTCTCACTCTCCCCAATTAATTGCTCATCACCAATGATCATCAAATGGACTAAACTCTTTTCAACCATCTCAATACCTCTCAATATAATCCTAAAACAACATGGCTATCCAAATAAAATAAAGTTCAACACTTCAAAATAAATTACAAATATTATCAAAATTTCAATTAAATCCTTGTCAGCAGCGTAAGTAATCATTCTATTAGGTAAATCTCCTTGGGGCCTGAACTGAAAATATGTGAAGATCCCTCCACTGCAACGCAAACTCTCTAATCTATCTCTCTGTATGACTATTAAACCAAATTAAGTTTTAAGTAAGGTTTTGCAGATTGATGAGATCCTACCACATGTCTTGGATATATCTCCTTATCTTTGTTACTCTTAATTAAAAGCAAATTAAACATTTCTCTTTTTCGTTTCAGTTGTCTATATGTTCTAATATTATTCTAACCAATGTTCATTCTAGCGATCATCCATTCTCGCACTTAATCAATTAATTAATCCTTTTCATTTAAATTACAGAAAATAATTACGATTCCTACATAATTTTGTTATTTCCTACTAATAAAACTGTCTTTCCCTTTACTATTTCAAAATTGGGTTAGAATTTGATTGTTAACTATTACTTTAAATCCTAGACTGCATTATAAAATGGCTATGGGTATTAACACATTAACAAGAATCACTACAGTAGTAAAATATGCTTTTATCTATGTAATTGTGATGCTTCTTGCTTATTTTGAAGTAGTATTCCATTCAGACTTACACAAATGGATGGTTTTATTTGAATATTTCTAGTCTATTATGTTTATTTTATTCTTCCAATTAATTGCAAAGAGTCAGCTAACTCTTTCTTAAATAAATAGCTAAAGCATACCTAATCTTCAAGAACATAGTATTGAGTAAGAAACTGTAAGGTTTCATAAATACCCATTAGAAAGATGTAATTACTTTTGATTTATTTTTATTTCCAATAATATCTTTTGGGTTACAACTCGAGACTCACAAACTCAACAGACAAAAACAAACTAAACATAACTGATTATTTCACCTTAATTATCGCGAATTACATCGATGATTTCAAAAGTAAGCCCCAATTCAATTAATTTTGTTAGTTCTTCCTGATTCAACTGAAACACTCACTGAAAGCCAATGCAGTTTAGAATTACATCTTTTTGCTATTATTTTGGCTTACCTGCCATATTATTTGAGTTTCTCATTCAGCAGTTGATTTATCTCTCTAGTTTTGAGTTAAATCAATATCCTACTGCTGCTAGTGCTATTTTTAACACTAAGAATTATGTTATTTATTGTTGTCATCTTTATTACAGTTGATTTAAATATTTCCCACCTTTCCATTGCTGTTTTTATGGTTATTGCTCTTGTTACTGCTGAGTGTCTTGCTGAGAACCTTTGGAGCAGTTGTTTCTGATGATGCTATCGATTTGCCTTTAAGGATGTTTTCGATTTGAAGAATGGCTGAATTCCTTTTTTAATCTTCTTCCAGCATTTTTAGCTTCGAATTTGAAGAAGAAGCTGAATGAGAAGAGGAAGAAGAAGATAACATTGGAGAATTCTCAGCAACTAGAGAGGATATCTTTATTTGCGAGATGGCTGTCCTTGAAGAAGAAGAGTTGCCCTTGTAGAAATCTCTCAAAGAGTACTTATTTAGATCCAGTGTGAACTAATTAGAATTCAGACTCAGAGACTTCATGTTTGCTTTAATGCTCCTTTTATTAAGGTCAATCTAGCTGTTTGTCTATCTTAAACCTTAGGAGGGCTATGCTTATTCTGAATTAACATTAGCATGCACAGCAAAGTCAAGAACAACTCCGGCAATCTAATTTGAAGCGCTGCTAGTGTTTCTACTGAACCCATTGGCAGTGTGATCTTCACTAAGCTTCCTGCACGAATAGATGTCTAGCCTACTAAAAAATAGCCAAATCAGCCATTAAAACAGACCAAAAAATAAATAGATAAAAACAGTAAGATTTCAGCTTCTTTAATTACTCTGGCGAAGCAGAAGTAAGTGCTATTCCAGCAGGGAGAGAAGCACTAGAATGTCTCAGATATTTTCTTTGTGCTTCTTTAGCTTACAATACAGTGGATATAATAGAGTGACTCTCACTGCTCTTGTGATTATTTGCTTATTTGTGTACAGAATTAACATCTTGCTTGGAATAAATCAGCTTCTATAGCAGACTAGCAGAGAGCAACGATGCTTTGACAATTTGTTCAGCAGCAGATTTGAAATCGCTTTGTTCGTCTCTTTCGCCTCCAAGCACTCTCACAACGCTGTCTAATTTCTCTATTGTTTCACAGTACATCAATCAGGTAAGCACAATCTCATTGAATGCAAACATATGTGATTCTATTAATACCTTTGAGTTCTCCAGCGATCGAAACAAACACGTTGTGCTACTCAGTGACGACTGACTTATTCTCAAGCAGCTTGATGTTTGCCTTTAGTCGCTTAATCTGTTCAGCTTGTGACTGAAGCGTGAACTACTATTTAATGTTTTGCGTTTTGAACTGCTGCAATTAAGTATTGAAATTGATTTGGATGCCTTCGAACTCCGATTAGTAAAGCTGTCTCAGAGACTGGATGTCCTTCAGCTCCTTCATTTCTTCTTCGGTGAGTTTCTTCTTTCTGCTCAAGAACTCTTCTACTTTCTTTCTCAGCTCTTTCATTTGTCTATACCCATGCTATGAGATAATCTTTTCGTTCATCAAGCTCTCAAGATTCTTCTCATTCACACTGTATGTTGTCTAGCTGCCTGTGAAGATAAACGGTTTCAAATGGCAACATCAACTAATATTAGCGTTATTGAATCTACTATTACAATAGATTTAATAGTGTTGATCTTACCTATTTCGACAGGTTCTTCATGCAGCTTAAGCTCCTCATATGATGGTAGCTTGATTCCATGCGAAATCAACAATTGCTCCAAATGCAAAATCTTTCTCTAAGCGTGTGCTTCAATATCTTCCAGCAGCTCTTGATCGTCTTCTAGTTGCAAGATCCTGGTATCTCTTTCTAACAGCCTTTATGATAGACTCATCATGACTTCTCTTTGCTTGAGTAACAGGGCTTTGAATTCTTCTGCTTCTTGCACTTCCGAACTCAATAGCTTCCTTTCTTTTTCTAATCTGCCTATTTTCTATTCATACTCGCTCCGAATAGCCTTCTGTCTGGTTTCTAAGTCTTGAATATATACTTAGTCTTACTAAATCCGCTGACCACCAACTAACACCTAGCTGTTAATCGCTTTGATTTTCTCTTCAAGTTGCTTCTTCTCTTCCTTTTCTCTTTACAGTGCTTGCATTGACTCCTCATAAGCAGCCATCACCCTAACTTTATCCTGTTCTGCTTGATCTACTTAGACTTACAGCTATTGAGCAGAAGCAATGAATTCAAAGATGCATTTGAATATTTGAAGTGTGTTACTTTAAGGATGTTGTTTCTGTCAACAATGGATTTTCTCTTGGTTTCCAGTTGCAATTTGAGTTTCTTTAGCTCATGCTCATATTCCACTAGCAGTGCTTTCCTAGTGTCCTCATCTGCTTGATTCATGACTGGACAATTTTGAATGCTCTTTGCCCGGTGAGAAAACTTTAGCGTCGATAACTGCAAAATTATTATTAGGAAATCAAAACAATTGCAATTAGAAATCCTTCCAAAAGATTCCTGGTTATTTTCTTACAGAGTGATTGAAAGCATCGGTGCTAGGCGATATCATTGCTATCATTGTAGTTTTGCAATTTCCTCCAAGAGAATCTTCTAGCAGTCTTGTAATCTTGGCAAAACAAATAGGGTTAAGAGTAATTCACAATTAGCTAAGAATGGCATGAAGTCTTAGTCCAAATTGAATACCTTTGCATCTCGATAAGGGATATGTGACCTAGGCCCTTTCTTATCAGTGAGTGCAGAGATAACATTGCCAAGAGCAGCTAGACTTTGGTTGATTTTCTTGCATTCTTCCAGTCTTTGGCCTGTAGCTCCAGTGATTGAGACTCTCTCGGAGCCTGCAAGATCCACAAGATTAAGCTTGCCTGTTTTCACTTTTTTAGGAGCTTCATCGTGTTCTAGGTCCATGATAACCTATTCCACTGTGACTATGAACACAGCATGACTGCGTGATGAAGTGCTATTGAGCTTTGTAGATGCCGTAACCCTCTAGCTGTTTCCTTTGAGAATCAGCTGAAATACTTCTTGTGGACTACGGACAGCCCATTCTGATAAGTCTTCTACATAGATGCCTCTACTTTTATCCTCTCTGATTGCTAAAGAATATTTATCATTTCGAAGGAGGTCAGTGATGATGTCATTGTAGATTTAGAGATAGGAGCACCGCACCATGAAATTAGCCTTTCAAAGAACAAACTTGATTCCTCAGTTGAAAATCAAATTGTAAAAAAAAGTTGTAAGAATTGGCTACTTGTTCTTCTTTGCAGTTCTGAATGAATTGAAACACTTCCATGAGAGCTCGGGGGATAATTCCGATGCTAGGATCTTACAGGCTTAAGCTAAATCCCTCCATTGTGTAGGTCTTTCCGGTTCCTGTCTGACCATAAGCGAATATCGTTGAGTTAAATCCCTAAAAAAAATTAAAAGAAGACCATTAGACAATATTCTCCTTAGAGTAAATCCAAAACATAATTAGGTATTAATCCATTAGAGAAAAGGGCTTATTAGAAATAAGAGATACAACATCTTTAAAAAATATTTTTGATGAAATTCGTAATCAATGTCCCAAAGTGTATGTTAAAAGTGTAATATTACCATTAACAACCTATTTCATATGTTCGGTATTTAGAGAAAATCGTGATAAGCAATCTTCATATAATATCTAATTAATAATGATAAAATTACCTCAAGGACGCTGAGGACAGACTATTTGGCAGTGAGTTCGTATACTTCTTCTTACGAACTGTCTTAGTCGTAGACATGATCGAAGGTGAATGCATATTTCGGGTAGTTATTTGGGTTGGAAATGAACTCAGGGATTTAGTCTTCCTGGATATGATCGATCTGCAAGAAATCGCATATCACTATCGATGTCGAATCAGGAGAAACATCCACCTGTTCAACAGAAGCAGCAAAGGCACATATTAGATAGGTAGCTTGATCAAGTCGATTAAGACAAATTAATCAACTCAATACAAATGTACAACTTTATTATTAACACAAACTAACTCACTGTAGAAACGAAAGGCATTCTGCGTCTGCGGTTAAGTTCTCTCTCCAGAGGAGGACGCACTCTAATCACAACCTTCACATTTTCGTTGGATTTGTTATTATTGCTGCTACTAGACTCTTCTCTCTTTTTAAGAGAAATTGAAGATAAGCTCGATGGCTTTTAAAAGTTGCCGTCTGCTTCCTGCGAAGACTGAGGACTAGAATCAGGATTAGATCCTGAGTCTTTTGAGTCAATCTCCGGGGGCACGAAGTATTACTTTCAAGCAAAATACACTGAATAAGTTAGAAAATGCAGGGATTACTATTTACTTTCATGGAGAGCAGAAAAGAGTGTGTTTGATTTCTTGCTATTCTAATTGGGTGTGACGAATAAGAGATTAAGTTTTGGGATCGGTTTATTGTAAGGATTAGGGAAGGCACAATATTCGAATTGAATTAAAGTTCAAAGATAAGATCCTACGTAAGGCAGTAAATAATATCGCCCTTTTTCCTTCTTTATGCTTGTTTTAAAAGCAGATAATACAAGATTAAAACACATCAATGCTGCTAAAATCAACTAAATGCTACTATTAACATGTTCCATTTAAAAAAAGATTGCGAGGCAATAAAATACTTTTGAATCCTTTATTCAAAATTGTATTTCAATCAAAATCAACTTAATAATTTTCAATTTTGCTTTGAGTTGACAGCTTAAGAAAGATATTTAAAAATAGTTATCCAGAATAAGAGAAAGAGAGAGAAGCTTTAGATTAAACACTTTATTTTTACTTTTAGATTGATTTAGTTGACATTTTGAGAGCAGAATAGTACAATTTAAATCTTAGCTATTGTTATAACATTATTTCAAAGACATAAACGCTTTCAAGCTTATTCGTTTTAACATGCTCAACTAAGAAGCAAACAATCCTTTTTGTAAAAAATCCTAAGTAGATAAGAGAGAAGATTCAATTTAGGGTGCTGTGGTTGGCTTCATTTCTTCTACTAGAGCTAACAATAAAACATAATTATCCAAAAAAGCAATCAATAAACAACTTAGTTACACTCAAAAACAGAGTTTCCAGAAAATAAAGTGCAACTCTAAGAATGAATACAGGCGCTGAGCCTATTGTCATACCTTTGCCAAATATCGAATTGACATAGAAGCAGTCATTGTGCTCAAGGACATTTTTGGTAGACAACCATTCACCAAAGGCAGCCATCTGACTAGCAATAAATAATCTACAAGCATAGACTGCTAATAGAGCCAACCTTAGTGAAGCTGAATTGGATATTCTCATTTCTCTTACAGGTGATATTGATTCAGATTGTGTTTGAATATTCTCAGAATTAAATAGAAACCCATCAGAATAAAAATCCCAAGAGAGTCAATACTGAAACAAATACCAAACCAAATTAGTAACAGCATCACTTTACTAAGTTATCAATCGATAAAGCTAGCCAACAGCTGAGGTAACTAACCCTCACTGTTGTCTCCAAACAAAGTCAGCAACTCTATAATATCAGATAAAAAGCGTTCTAAGATAGTCTAGCTGTCAAATGATCAAGAAAATATTGTGAAGATATCAGCCAAGCATCTCATTTCTTGTCTGTTCATTCTGAGATGCTCCAATCCCTCATGGCCCGGATCTCAGTGTAACCTTCTTAGCCTATCCCTTGTTATTCGATATGGACGATATGGCAGACAGTGTTAAAGTATCCAACTCTCTCTTTACCTTATTTCTAAAAGAATAATTATTTTGTTTGATGTTTTTATTTATTTTGCATTCTCAGTTTATCATTGAGTCAATCAGTAAGTAATTAGTTTAAACTCGTTCAGAGAAAAAAGTGTTATTCTAAAAGAAATGCGATTATTAATCTAATCAATGCTGCTCCACATTCATTAATCGAAATACTACTCGTCCTGGGGTAGGTTAGATTTTACAAACAAAGAAGAGCAAAAGTTGACATTATTGGAAATATTTACTTGCTTTATTACAAGGTTGCAAATCTCAGCGGTGAGTATGTCCAGTTCAAGGGTGGTCATGAGTTTAAATTTTCTGCACTTACTTTTGGTACATCAAAGGGTAT
>Ga0302271_10002144_pt1 | contig 18149 bp, 10 predicted proteins | sample III_Bog_N1_1_FD_198767 | JGI IMG/M metagenome (GOLD analysis project Ga0302271, IMG submission 198767) | Peat permafrost microbial communities from Stordalen Mire near Abisko, Sweden - III_Bog_N1_1 | ecosystem: Environmental > Terrestrial > Soil > Wetlands > Peat | place: Sweden: Abisko...
AGATGGGACGTGTAAGTAATACCTGGAATTAAGCAGGTGCGTTCAATACAGAAAGAGACTTCTTCGACCGACTATAACTTAAAAATAATTGATTATGAAACCTGAAACTGTAGAAGTTATTCAAAAAAACATTTTGCTGTTATTAAAAAATACAATGGAATCTGAAAGGGGTTGGAAATACGGCGTTCGCCGGATTGATTTTTGAGTGGTGAAAGAAGAAAAAAATCATACAGAATATTATTTCGTTTCATTTTCATCTCTACATTTGTTGACATATAATAGTAAAATGTGGTTAATACGATGCATTATCCTGATTATTGGAGTAAATTTAAAGTTTATACCACTAATATGGTACGTAAAATACCCTATTAGTGGTATTTTGATTGTTATAGCTATTCTCTATTTTTGCATTGTCAACAAAAGAGGTGTGTTCTTAAAACTAGTTTAAATATCTGGATAATTTGGTTGCAATTAATAGTAGGTATAAAATGAAAAAAGTTATTTGTTCCATTAAACAAAAAAACCTATGCATTGCAGATAGGCAATTGATTTCACACCCCAGCGAAAATCAACATTTTTTTTCTTCCAAAATCAACTTCTCTATGGTGCTGATTCAGATTCCATTCTCTTTTTCCTCTATGCGAATGCGATAATGTAGCATGTCGTGCTGATTTCTTATCAACTCATAGACCGTTCATGGTGACACTAAGTTGCCTTTTACACTGGACAAATCTTAATCCAATACTTTTATCAACCTATTACCGGATCATCAAAAGGCGGCAGTCCTATCATTATATTCTTTTTGATACAAATAAGGATATGAAAACATATCCATTCTATTCATTGCATTAAGGAATCTTTATTTTAGTTACTAGTATTTCAGCTTAAAATTTTGTGAATTAAACGGTTTCTATCAGCGGTTCTAAATAGGGTAGTTTTTCGAGGATGTTGGTATAAAATATTTCTGTTGCTTCGTGGATTAATTTTTTTAACTTGAAGATTACATTTTTACCAGGTGCATTTGCGGTAAAAGTAGCAGCAAACCTGATATTGTGTGATTATCATTATATATTGTAGGATTATGAACTTGATTAAAATATTTTTGCTTTTGGGCTTTTTGCAAAGCATATTAATTGCTTTCGCATTATTTCGGATAAAAGGGAAACGTTTACCGAACACCTTATTGGCATTCCATTTGCTTAGTTGGGGATTAATGTGTTTTTACAGGTATTCCTCTTTTCAAAGAAAAGATTTCTTATTGGCTTATCATTTTACGCTAAAATTCAACTATGTTATTGAAACAGTGATGTTTGTTTTTGCTTTTTTATATATTAAATATCTGGCTACAGAACAAAAGCATTTCAGTAAGAAGGATTATTTTCACTTTATCCCAGCATTAGTTACGTTCATTCTGCTTATTCCCTTCTTTGTGATGCCTGTGCAGCAAAAGGTGCAGGTTCATATGGCTCGCGTGGATGAATATTATCTGATTTTGGAATTCGTATTGTTTTTTGTTTCCATCATACAGGGTATTTTGTATTTTGCTTTTTCGTTCAAATACATTAAACAGTATCATCTAAAACTGAAAGAAAATTACTCTAATACCAGTGTCCGTACTATTTATTGGATGCAGATTATGTTGGGGGGTGTTCTCTCTATGTTGATTTTTGGTTTGGCGGGTGTATTTCTTGGACACAGAACTCAAATTATATACAATACTATGTATTTTATTGTAGGGCTCAGTATATATGTCGTTGCATATTATATGCTGATACAGAATAGTCTGTTTAGCAATATGTATGATTCTGATGTAGTAATACCGAATCTTGCATATTCAGATACCGAATCAGATTTAAAATTATACAATCAAGCGGGAGGGTTGGATGTGATGTATTCGAAAACAATAATACAAGAGTTAGAACGCATCATGAACGAAGAAAGAATATTCCTTTTTCATGATTTGAGTTTGAATTCAGTGGCCCAAAGAATCAACATCCCGAAGCAACATATATCCGAAGTTCTTAACAAAACTCTTGGCACTAATTTTTTCGACTACGTAAATACATATCGGGTAGAAGAGGCTAAGAGGAAGCTCAAGGATAAAGCAATGGAGAAATACACTTTAATAGCATTGGGTATTGAATCAGGATTTAACTCCAAGGCTTCTTTTTATAGAAACTTCAGGAAATATGAAAATATGACCCCTCTAGAATTCAAGCAACAAATTGATAAAAATCAAGAATTGGAGCCAATTCATTCTTAATATATACACAATTCAAAAACCATACTAATACAGCAACATGGTAATTAATTTAGCCTTTCAAACAGCAAACTAGCCCCCTACCATTTTTAATAATACTACTTTGGATATTTTTCTCTGTTTGCTGATAATTTATAAAATATCAAAAAAATCTGACATCCGTCTTTTAAATATTAAGTTTTGCTTTCAATGTGACAAGACCATGATGCATAATTTAATGCTTAGTTAGAGAAATAAGATTGTTTTAGATTGTAATAAAAATACCATTAAATTTTACATTTTGAAACTAATTTATAGGTCCGTTCTTCAAAAAGAAACATGAGACCTCACTGTTTACGATTTTTGAGTTTATTTAAAGTAATTATAATTTCCAACGCCTAATTTTGCTTCCAACGATATAATGTATACTGAAAACATGGAGGACTGATTAGCTTTTGCACATTTAAATAGAATTTCGATTTTAATCAACATAAATAAATTTATAAAAATTATGATTATGACAAAAAGTTACTTTAGAATTGGGCTCTTAGGTTTAGCCCTCGCATATGCATTAGGAATAGGTGCAAAAAACAATTCTTTACCAGGAAGTGGTACGGATGATGAACCCTATTTAATTGCAACTTATAGTGATTTAAAACAAATTGCAACTGATTTGACTGCAATTTACAGTTTAACTGCTGATATTGATGCCACAAATTCTCTGAATGAGAATAGTGGTGCCGGTTGGACACCACTCGGAACTTCCTCTACATCCTCATTCTCTGGTAAATTGCATGGACATGGGCATGTTATCAGTAACTTATTTATTAATCTTCCGCTTGCTGATACTGGTAGTAATGTTGGTCTTTTTGGATATATAACTGCTGCAACTATCGATAGTGTTGGGGTTACGAATGCTAATATCACTGGAAATACTAATGTTGGTGGTCTGATTGGTAGCAGCAATGGTGGTACAATAACTAACAGTTTCACTACCGGAAGTGTAACTGGGACTTCTTTTGTTGGCGGTCTAATTGGATTCACTAATGCTTCTGCCACAAGTTATAGCTTTAGTACGGCTGCTGTGAATGTTGTTTCATCAGGCGGAGGTGGACTTGTTGGAAGTAACAACTATGCAAGTACCATCAACTATAGTTATAGTACCGGAAAAGTAACAGCAACTGGAACAAGTACTTCTATCGTTGGAGGACTGGTTGGCTTCCTGGGTGGTACTGTATCTAATAGCTATAGTAAGTCGGAAATAGCAAATGGAGTAGCTCAGGTAGGTGGACTAGTAGGTACTGCCTTTAGTAATCCAATGGGCGCAAAATCAAGTATTGTAAATAGTTACAGTATTGGAAAAGTAAATGGTACTGCTGCTACAATTGGAGGGTTAGTAGGTGCAAACCCACTAACCGGCACTACAGTGACTAATTCTTACTGGAACAGCGAAACTTCAGGGCAAACAACCAGCGTTTTGGGTACCGGGAGAACTGCCGCGAATCTTAAGCTTTCTTCTACTTTTGCTTCCTGGGATTTTACTAATATATGGAAAATTGATACTTTCAATGATGGATACCCATATCTGGCATGGCAAAAAACTACATCTACCGTTACCAGTGTTGATAATTTGTCATCTGTTACTCCGACAGTTCTTATTCTTCAAAAAGAGAATGGATTTGTTGTGAAATTGGCAAATGAAAAACTGTTGAATTCAATATTACATATTTACTCTGCTGTTGGTTCGGAAGTTTACCATCAGAAAATTACCTCAGAATTGACCGATGTGAACCTTCCAAAAGGACAATATATTGGTAGAGTTCAGAAATCTACCGGAGAGTCAATTACTTTCAAAACGTTGGTATATTAATCTCTGGCTAAAGCAGAAACCAGTTAACGTGCGATTGGTTTTTGCAACGTAGCCTTAAAGAAGGTCTCCTAAAGGGATATAAAGATTTGGTTGGATTGTTTTCGTATTTATTATATTCATTTTAATGATATTTAGTTTGAGAAATTATATTCTATTCATTGTGATGCTGTTTTTTGTATCAGAATGTTTTCATGCACAAAATTCAGTACCAATGACTTCCTTGTTCCGATCTAAAACTACTTCGGAGAAGATTACAGGTGTTATCCTGGATGAAAATAAGCAAACTGTAATCGGAGCAAACATCTTATTAAAAGGTACCAGTCAGGGAGCTACTTCAGGAACTGATGGACACTTTTCACTGGCAATTCCGGATAGTAATGCGGTGCTGATTGTTTCATTTATTGGATATGAGAAAAGCGAAATCAAGGTGGGGCGAAATCTCAGTCTGAAAATTATTCTCAAACCCGATTTAAAGTCACTGGGCGAAGTTGTAGTGACAGGCTTATTTACCCGAAAGGCGGACTCATACACCGGATCAGTTGTTACAGTGAATAAAGACGAACTGCTCAGGGTTGGAAATTCCGATATATTGACATCGTTGAAAAACATAGACCCATCGTTTCAAATTCTTCAATCCAACAGTTATGGCAGCGATCCCAACCAGTTGCCGGATATACAAATGCGTGGTGCGAGTAGTTTCTCGGATATGAAGGATCAATATCAAACCAGTCCGAATCAACCGTTGTTTATTGTTAATGGTTTCGAACAGTCACTCACTAAAGTAATGGATTTAGATATGAATTTAGTGAAAACAGTCACGATTTTGAAGGATGCCACTTCCAAAGCAATTTATGGCTCAAAAGGGGCAAATGGGGTGATTGTAATAGAGACAGAACTTCCGAAAGAAGGGAAATTACGAGTAAGTTACAAGGGGGACTTAAATATCCAATATGCTGACCTTACCAGTTACAGCCTGGCAAATGCTCGTGAAAAGCTGGAGATAGAACGGTTGAGTGGAGTTTATACTTCAGACAATCAATTAAATCAGTTGGCTTTAGATCAAGAATATTCCAACCTTTTGAAAGAAGTAGAAAGGGGGGTGAATACTTATTGGCTTCGAATTCCTCTTCAGGTTGGAATAGGACAGAAGCACACAGGACGCTTTGAAGGTGGTACCGGTGATGTAAATTACAGCATGGATATTTCCTATAACGACATTCAAGGAGTAATGAAAGGCTCAAATAAGAAAACGATCTCAGGAACAGCATTGATTTCTTACAGATATAATAAATTTTTGTTTCGGAACTCTTTATCGGTCAGTAATAATAACTCCGCGAATTCTTCTTATGGAGCTTTTTCTGACTATTCAAAGCTAAATCCTTACTGGAGGCCTTATAATGATGATGGAACGGTAAGAGAGATTCTCGGCACGTATCAGATGGCCAACAGTAAAGGATTCAAGAATATTTATAATCCTTTGATTAATTCTACTTTAAATACCAAGAATATTTCGGGGTATACAGATATAACAAATGATTCTTACATTGAATGGAATGCCTGGAAAGACTTGAAATTTGTAGGACAAGTTGGAATCACTGCACAAGACAATTGTTCCGAAATATATTTGCCGCGAGATCATACTTCCTTTCGGGATATTGTCGTAGGAAGCGATGCCTATTTTTTAAGAGGCTCATACACCATGAGTAATGGGAAGGCACAAAGCATAGATGCTGCTGTAAAAGCAAATTATTCAAAAGAAATAGGAAAGAATGTATTGTTTGCCAATCTGCAATGGAACTTAAATACTAATACTAACAAGAGTGTTGCCATCGAGGCTCAGGGATTTTCGAGTGACAATGTGGATTACATCACGCAGGCTATTCAATATATGGAGTCCAGTAAACCTACCGGAAGTGAGTCTCTGAGTCACGAAGTGGGAGTGCTTGGGGCACTTAATTATGCTTATGACGAACGTTATTTGCTTGATTACAGTTACAGGTTAAGCGGTTCGTCCTTATTTGGAGCTGATAAACGTTGGGGAACTTTTTGGGCATTAGGGCTTGGGTGGAATGTTCATAAAGAAACTTTTCTGAAAGATATTAAACAAATAGACCAGCTCAAAGTCAGGCTATCTACTGGTTTTTCGGGTTCACAGAACTTTAAAACCTATCAGGCATTGTCAACCTACACCTATTATACCGATGTGGCATACGACAACATTATAGGTGCGTACCTTTTAGGGTTAGCCAATAAAAATTTACAATGGCAAAAGACCCGGGACAACAACTTCGGACTTGATCTTTCACTTTGGCATAAGCTAAATGTTACAGTTGATTTATACCAAAAAAACACAGACAATTTACTAACACCTGTATCGTTGCCAACTTCAACCGGATTTACGTCATATACTGAAAATTTGGGAAGCACATCCAATACCGGAATTGAAATTAAGTCAAATTTACGGTTAATAAGCGACAAAAAATCAGCGGTTTTTTTTAGCGTTTTTGGCTCTTTAGCACATAATAGAAATAAATTAGTAAAGATATCAAATGCACTACGAAGTGTTAATGCAGAAAATGATGCAGGAAAAACGGCCAATTCGGATCATGAGTCCGATGTGTCCACGACTATTACTCCGAGCGTGAGATATGAAGAAGGGCAATCAATGAGTGCCATTTGGGCAGTAAGGTCGCTGGGGATAGATCCTACAACAGGAAATGAGGTGTTTAGAAAAAAAGATGGATCTCTCACTTACATCTGGGATGCAAATGACCAGGTAGTATGTGGAGATACGCAGCCGAAAGTATCCGGAACATTTGGTTTTAATTTCGAAAAAAAAGGTTTTTCTGTCAATGCAAGTTTTTTATACAATCTGGGGGGGCAGTATTACAATACGTCGCTGGTGGATAAAGTAGAAAATGCAGATGTACAATACAATGTAGATGCCCGCATGCTCTCCGGACGATGGTCAACGCCCGGGGTAGCCTCCATATACAAAAAGTTTAGTGAAAGTGCAACTTTTACTCTTCCAACATCCAGGTTTATTCAGAACCTGAATGAGCTACAGGTTACTTCGGTAAATGTAGGTTATAATTTTCAGTACTCAAAATTGCTTAAAGCACTCAAAATTGAGCAACTGAAACTTACAGCTTATATGAATGATGTTGCCCGTTTTGCAACGGTAAAAGCAGAACGTGGAACCGAATATCCATTTTCCAGAACAATATCCGGTTCACTTCAAATAACGTTTTAATACTGCTTAATAAGCCATGAAAAGAATATATTACATCCTGCTTGCCCTGCTTACTCTACTTTCATCTTGTAGCGATTGGCTGGACGTGAAACCGAAAACGGAAACTGATAGTGACGAGCTGTTTAGTACCGAAGATGGATTTAAAAGTGCATTGGCTGGTATCTATACGATAATGACCGATGAAACTCTATATGGTCGAGAATTAACATTCGGGTTGGTAGGAGTATTAGGCATGGAGTGGAGTACAACTACCGGACAACTGGCAACCAATACCAACGAATATTATTATGCTGAAAATTATGATTATACAAATGCAATTGTCAAGACGAAAATAAGTAAAATCTGGGCAAACGAATACAATGCAATAGATAACGCAAATAAGTTGATTGAATACACTGAGAAAGACAAAGATGTGCTAAAAGGTATTAATTATCAAATAATCAAAGGGGAAGCACTTGCATTGAGAGCATTTTTGCATTTTGACCTGTTAAGACTTTTTGGCTCGGCCGACTTTAATTCGAATGTTTCCTATATTCCGTATGTTGAAACATCTTTGCCTGAAATATCAATTTTACGCACAAATAAAGAGGTGGCAACAAGGATTATTTCGGACTTGGATGCAGCAGAGAAATTACTTATTGTGGATCCGGTATATAAAGGGGAAGATTATTCCTCGATAGACAATGGCTACCTTGTAAACCGGAATTATCATTTGAATTACTGGGCAGTTAAAGCCCTCAAAGCCCGTGTATACCTATATGAAAATAAAAAAGATTCAGCCCTTATCGAGGCTCAAGCTGTAATTGCCGCTCAAGGGAAAGGACTTTATCCATGGGTGAATGTAGATGATGTTACCAATACCAATGTAAATATGAGAGACAGAACGTTTTCCTCCGAACATATTTTTGCACTGAATGATAATCGATTAAAAGACCATATTACTAATTATTTTTATGACACAACTACCCCACTTTTCACCCGACTTTCTGTTTCTACGTTTGGATCGACTTCGCTCTTTACCGAGCAAGCCGACTACAGATATTTCTTCGAAGAAGATGATGGGGTTACAAATGTTTTGTCGAAGTTTTGGCAGATGGATGTAAGTAATGGCATTACTCCGAAGAAGTCCCGAATGCCAATGATTCGCATATCGGAGATGTATTATATAGCAGCTGAATGTTTGGCAGAATCGGATCTTTCTACAGCAATATCCTACATTCAGCAAGTAGAAACAAACAGGGGGCTTACTGCCACTTTGCCATCAACGGCTACGTATGCTGATTTGAAAAATGAATTGCTTCTGGAATATCAACGTGAATTTTTGGGGGAAGGGCAGTTATTCTTTTATCACAAACGTATTGGAACTCCTGTTATTTATAATGCTACTGCGAATTATATTTTACCGTTACCTGATTCGGAAACCGAATATAGGAACTGATTTTGTTTGTTGTCATTAATAATGATTGTTTAAAAATATGAGGAAGATAACTTTCAATAACCTTTTGTGGATTTCGATCTTGTTATTAGTGTCTTGTAGTGAAGACCAGATACAAACTTATAATGGTCCAGAAGCCATTAATCTGTTTGTATTGAACAACCAAAAACAAGTGAACTCGGCTCAGTTACCTTTAGGGTTTCTCGACGATAATATAGTCGATTCTACTGTTTATTTAATTGCAAATATCCAAGGGACTGTTGTCGATCACGATAGGATAATTACATTACAGGTACCCGATTCGCTCAAATCAGCGGATAGCATTATTTTTAAGTTTCCCAAAAAAGTCATACTCCCTGCTGGAGAATACTCTGTACAGTTTCCACTAAAAGTGGAACGGCAAGGATTGGATAGTTTCAGTAATGGACTTAATATTGTCGTGCAGGTAAAATCAAACGATGAATTTATAGGAGGAGTTTATAACTACACGACAGTTGTTGCTACAAATTCTATGCCTACTCAATGGATAGGCTACACCTACTGGTTTCCAAACAGGTTGGGGCAGTGCTCCAAGACAAAATATAGGTTTGTTTACAAAATGCTGGGTTTTTATGATTTTACACCTATTGCTTATGATTATAATACATTGGATGTTTATAAAAACTACTTGAATGTAAAACTAGATGAATATGAAGTCCAACATGGGGTGCGATTATGGGATCCGGATTTGAACAAAAACGTAAGTTTTCCTTAACTTAAAATAGAAAAAAGTGAAAAATAAAAAAATACATTCTATACTTTATACTCTAGTAGTATTAACTGCTTTGTTGCTCTCGGGATGTTATAATGACTTTGGCAATGATGTTTACAAATCAATTGATGAAGTGAAAATTTCATTTACCGTACTTACGTCTGATAGTTTAGTTGTATCAACAGGAGATAGCCTGAATCTTCGCCCTACAATTAAATATACTGGTGATACAACAAATCTGAGTTATGAATGGAAAATTTTCAGTACGAGTTTAGTAAAAGATCCCATCACAGGAGAGTATCCATCGGCAAGCGTTATTTCAAGAAATAAAAAACTGTCTTATCAAATTATTCAAGGTCCGGGGCAGTACATGCTGGTTTACACCATTACGGATAAAAATACGGGAGTTAAAACATATTATAAGATTTATATTACTGTTGAAACAATAAAAGGGCTTATTGTTCTTGACCGAAAGTCTGATCTTTCGAATGAAATACACGTAATCCGTGATAACAGAATACTGCTTAATATTATTGCCAATGATAGGGAAGGTGTAGTTCACAATCTTTTTTCCGGAAGTAACGGGGGACAGAAGCTCTCTGGCGCAACGGCTGTGTATCGTGGAGTCTATCGTGTTAGTTCATCATTTGTTTTTAGCGATGATCTGTATATATTTGGCGACAGTTTAGCTCTGAAGGTTGACCCGAGTAACTATAAAATAACATCTAATTCTATTTATGACTTTTTTGTTATATCTCCACCCTCTTTTAATGTGCAAGCTCAGGTTATGCCTAAATCATATTGTGAACTGGTTACTATTAATGGGCGTATCTATTGTTATAGCCGAATTATGATTGGAAATAAAAGATTTGGAATAGACATTGCACCATCAGACAATTATAGTGCTGCACCCTTTTTGCCATACATCCCTGTTTCCGGAATTCAGTATGGGAGTGTAATTTTTGATAAGACAAATCATTGTTTTCGTCCAATTAATCAATTTGGTAGTTCGCTGCTGAATTTGTCCGATACGATTACAAAACCTTTTGATTTAAAGAAAATAAATATGGATCTGAAATACATAGAAAATGGAAATCTTAATTACACTTATTCCATATTTCAGGATCCTAATGATTATAAACCTTATTTATTAGCAGCGAATTTTGCAGTTGTATCCGGAGTGAACCCTAAGCCAATCTATAAAATTGATTTGTCGGCATTACCCGATATTAATAATGCAGTGGATTACACGTTTTCAACGAAAGGACACGTACTTTTTTATGCAACACCTTCGGCAGTATACTCGGCAACTTATAAAGATGGTAAATCAATAAAGGAATTTACTCCTTATGCCGGCGAAGTTGTAACAAAAATTAAAATTTTCAAGGATGAATACAATACCACTTATGATGGAAAGCTGTTATTTATCACAACTCAGAATACTGCTACCGGCGAAGGGAAGATTTACATTGTCCAATTCAATGGAGCGAATGGAGTTCTTGATTTATCTACTATAAAATCGTACGGTGGCTTTGCCAAAATACTTCAAACAACACTCAATAATTAGAATTTTGATTGTTTCAATGATTTTTAGGATGATGATATTTTCAGTAGTAATAAAAAATTGGATGCATAAAAGAGGAACTTTTTTAAGTCTTTTTCTTTTGTTTGTATGTGGCGTGTTTGCTCAAAAGATAGTTTATATTCCAACATCCTTTAATCGGGGAGGAGATGTGGATTATTGTAATACATTCGGACAGAACGGAACTGTCCAATCTATTGATAACCTCATTGATAATAATGAAAGATGGAGCAAGTCCAGATCTTACGAAAGTGATAATATCGTTTGTTTTTGGGAAAAAGGATTTGGAACTGATGCAACAAAGTTGATAAATCCGGCTAACGCTACTACTACATTTAATCTTACAACTATAATAAAGCAAGCAGAAAAAATTTATCACTATCATTTAGATTCATTACATGCTGCCAACAAAGCCGGAGTCAATATTAATAAATATAAGTTCCTTATCATGCTAAGTTATACCACCACTTGGGCCGCTTATGGTTCTGGTTATGATTTTACCATTGGTGCCATTTGGATGAATCCTGCAGCTTTAGGAGTTGGAAACACTACAATTTACCCTTATTTTACTCTGGCTCATGAGCTCTTTCATGCCATGTCCTATCAGAATTATTGCGATAGGACTGATGATACCTATCGGGCATTTCAAGATAGCTTCAATGGTCCATTTTGGGAAAGGTCGGCCAACCATGCTGCTTGGGTGCTTTACCCACTCACTACAACTGATTTTGAACGGTATATGTATGCCACCCAAAGTCATTTCTTAAATACTCGGAAACATTATTCCCCGTCATTTTTTCTTGAGAATTTGGATGCCGTTTATGGGAAAGCAAAACTTGGTGAGATATGGCAAAACAATAAAACCGACGAGCATGTAATGAATACAGTTTGTCGTGTGCTATTCAATAATGATCAGAGCAAATTGAACGACTTCGTTGCATTAACTGCCATGAAGAACATGACATGGGATTATCGAAAAAATAGTAATGGAGTTTACATGAAGACGTATCAGGATGCTATTGCGTACGATACAGATGCCAGCACAGTGTATCCATCTAATATTATTCAAAAGAAACACCGGACAATACTGTATGCTGTGGATTATGATAAGAGGCATTTTGCGGTACGTGATTGCCAGGCACCTCAGGATTATGGTTATAATGCCATTCAAATTTTTCCGGAGAATAGAAATAGTGATGGTTCGGCTACTTTTAGCATGCACTTTAAAGGGCATACCGAGGATACATATAAAAACGCGGGATGGCGTTGGGGCTTTGTTGCGGTACAGCAAGATGGTAGTGCACGTTACGGAGAAATATATGGTTCTGTTGATCAGGTTGCAAGCTTTACAATTAACTCAACCGATGCAGAAATATGGTTGATAGTAGCCGGAACACCCTCTGCTCAAACTGCCAACCATAATTATTCGTGGGAAGCAGGCTTTCCAAAATATTATCGTTATCCCTATGAACTTAGATTTCAAAATGCAGTGCCAATGGGATATAATTTTGATTTTGAAGGTTCTATAATCGATGGTACCCCCCATTCAAATGGAGGTGGTTGGGTAGCTTCTACAGCCAGTGTTTCCGAATCGGCCTATGTTGGACCTCACGCGAAAGTGCTTGGAACTGCAACAGTTTCTGAAAATGCCAGAATTGAAGATTTTGCGATTGTAAAAGGTCGTGCTCAGGTATATGGGAATGCTATCATTCGCGAAAACGCCATGGTGTTTTCAACGAGTAAAGTGTATGGAAATGCCATTGTTTCAGGCTCTGCCCGTTGTATGAATCAAACTGAGGTATGTGACAGTGCATTTGTTACAGATAATGCATTTTTAGTGTTCACTAAAGTATACGGGCACGCCATTGTTTGTGGAAATTTATGGCAAAAAAGTGCAGGGAATATCGGTGGAACTTGTATTGCAGGAGGTGATGGCGAAACAACCGGCTATACTGCAACTGGTGATGTTCTGGCTGGCCCCGAACTGTCAGGTACGTTTCTTCAATATCCTGATCCGTATTACAACGGTAGAAATAGAAAAGATGCGAAAGGAAATCTATCAATTGGTAAATTAGACTCACTTAGACAAAATTGGAATAAGTTGGAAACCCGTTTTCGAATCTTGAATAATTCAATATCTTCCAATACTACAAATCCAAACTACGATATCAATAAGCCCTATTCATATTTTTCGACCGATATTGATATGGCATTATCGGATAGTCATACCGGACTTGACAATTTGCCATTAGACAAAACTATTTATCTTTATCCAAATCCGGCAATGCAATACGTGAATTTAATGGGACTGGATAATGAAGCCGCTTTTATACAATTGTTTGATATGAAGGGAAGTCTGATTCTAGAACAAACTGTCGCTCCAAATATAACTATTGATTTGCAAAAACATGAACCGGGTTTATATCTTTTAAAGATTAAAACAACTTCTAAAACAGTGTTCGAGAAGCTTATCAAGCAGAAATACTAAGATAAAAATGAAAATAAATAAATCAAATATAAAACAAGATTAAATGAAGAAAACAATTTTAGTACTTTTTGTAGTGTCCTCCTTTGTATGGAAGCTTGATGCTCAAAAATTATATGTAATTACTGGTTCTCTGGAAAATCAGGGAAATGAGAAAATAACGCTTAGCTATTTTGACGGGACAAAGAATGTTGTTAACTCAGTTAACGCGGTTAATGGGAAATTTACATTGACAGGTTCTGCTCCAACTCAACCTATTGTTGTTCGGCTTAATACATCCATAGATCGGAATATTTATTTGGGTGAAGCAAAGGCTTCGATGTATATCCCAGCTCCTGCTTTGGATGTGGTTTTGAGCGAAGATGCCAGGTTGACTATCACAGGTAATGCTCAGGATATAAATTTAGCAACTGTTGATGGAGATAGTTACAATGCCGGATTTAATAAACTTCGTGTGGCTGACCAGAGTAACACGAAAAAAATGTGGGAGTTACAAAATTATATGTCTCAGGCTCGGAAAATGGGTATTACAGATGTAAATGATATTGGAAAAAATATGTTCGAAGTGAGGGAAAAATCTATTGCACTCAGAAAGAAATTTATTACCGATAATCCGAATGAATTTGTGTCAGTATGGTTATTATCTGTTACTGCCCGAGATTGCGAAATCAATGAGTTGAGAACCTTATATGGAAACATTACTCAAAATTTGAAGCAAACAACCTATGGGCAGGATATTGCAGCCCGTATCAATGTCTTGTCGGCCACTGAAAGTGGTAAAGCTGCTCCTGCATTCTCTAAACCTGGTGTGAATGGACAATTGCTCAGTCTGGATCAATTTAAAGGAAAATATGTATTGCTTGATTTCTGGGGAAGTTGGTGTGGACCGTGCCGTGCTTCAAATCCTCATTTGAAAGAACTGTATGCGGCATATAAAGCAAAGGGATTTGAAATACTCGGCATTGCCTGCGAAAAAGCTCCAGATTTAGCTACTGCGATAACATCTTGGAAAAAGGCAATTGAAACCGATGGACTTCCTTGGTCGCAGGTAATAAATAACGAAGCTATTCAAAAAGTTGATTTGATAAAACTTTATGGGATTGATGCTTACCCAACTAAGATATTAGTGGATGATAAGGGTAATATTATTGCCAAATGGATTGGTGGCAATGGTAATGAGTTGGATTTGAAGTTGAAAGAAATATTTAAAATATAATAGCAATTTTGGTATGAAAAAATACATTCGATTTAGTATAGTCACTTCGCTAATGCTACTCATAACATTATTTTGTTTTGGTGCTGTGAATCAGGAAAAGAAGCATATTCAAATCTCCGGAAAAGTAGAGTTCCTGAATCCAGATATTTTTGAAAAATATAATTTGGTTTGGCTTAAAAAAGGATTAGGAAGTAATGCTGAAACTGTAGACTCGGTTAAATTATTGAAAGATGGTAATTTTAATTTCACTTTAAGCGTTAATAAGCCCGGTTTTTATCAATTAGATATTGTGAAATGGCAAACTGTTACATTTTGGGCAGATGATAATATCAAACTTTTAAGTAGAGGATATGATACGGCCAATGTTAAAGTAAAAAACTCCGGGTTTATATTCATTGAAAGTAAATCACAAGTAAACCAACTGATAAACAAGACTGTTTATGATAAATATCTCGATCAACAGTTTCTTAGTCAGTCATTGGCTGAATGGTTTGCAGCTCAATCGCACAATTCAACCGATTCTACTTGGTATACTTATTTACGGAAACAAAATCCGTATCGGAAAATTGATAAACTGAGTGATGACCGTCAGAAAATATGGTTACAAACAACCGATAATAATGCGTTTGCATTGTATCTGATTTCTACATTCAATCGTGATCAAAACAAGGATTATATATTGAGCGAATTAGATAAGATATTAATTAAACAGCCCGATTTTGTAGATGCACTGAAGTTGAAAAATGAAGTTGTCTCTTATATAGATTTGGTAAAGAAAACACAGGCTGGAAGCTTTTTGCCTGAAATTGAATATCCCGGAATTGATGGAAAAAAGATTAAACTTACTTCCTTTAGAGGCAAATATGTAATTGTGGATTTTTGGGCTAGTTGGTGTGGCCCTTGTCGGAAATCAATTCCTAAATTAAAGGAACTATATGCACAATATAAAAGCAAGGGGCTAGAGATACTCAGTATTTCAATTGATACAGATGATATTGCCTGGCGTAAGGCTATGGTTGATGAGAGTATGCCTTGGATACAAATGCTTAGTCCCAATAAAGATAAAACGCTAAATGACTTTCGAATTCAGGGAGTCCCAACTATGTTTCTAATTGATAAAACTGGTAAGATTGTTGAAAAATTCACTGGCTATAATCCTCGTCTTGACGAACTTCTAAAAGCAAAACTGTAAGCTATTAATGGCTAACCCATTTTTGTGTATAAAGCGAAGATTGCTCTATATCGATATACGATGTTGGAAACATACCAATATTTTATATGTATCTTAAAATTACGTGCCAGAAAACCAGTCTGTTTAACTATAATATAATAATTATTATGCATAAAATTATGGATTTATTTCTTAATAAATACATTCTACTATTCAGTATTATTTTTTCTCAAATAAATTTTGCAAATGCGCAACGGAATGCAAACACACTTATCCCACTTGATTCAGCTGTACGAACTGGAAAATTAGCCAATGGTTTTACTTATTTTATCCGTAGGAATACAGAACCTCAAAAAAGGGTAGTTTTATATTTAGTGAATAAGGTCGGTTCAGTGCTCGAAAATGAAGATCAAAGAGGACTGGCACATTTTCTGGAGCACATGAACTTTAATGGTACAAAGCATTTTCCGAAAAATCAGCTAGTGGACTATTTACAAAAGGCTGGAGTCCGTTTTGGTTCAGATTTAAATGCTTATACGAGCTTTGACGAAACGGTTTATCAGCTACCTATTCCTTCTGATAAGCCGGAACTCCTAAAAAATGGATTGCAGATCATGCGAGATTGGGCTCAGGAGGCACTTTTGGATGGCACTGAAATTGATGCTGAACGTGGAGTTATTTTGGAAGAGAAACGTCTGAGAAATAATGCTGATTCACGTATGCGTGATTTATATCTACCTGTTTTACTGAACCATTCACGTTATTCAGACCGCTTGCCAATAGGAACGGAAGAAATTCTTAAAACTTTTCCATACAGTGCAATTCATAAATTCTACAATGACTGGTATCGTCCCGATTTGCAAGCACTTATTATAGTAGGTGATATTGATGTAGATGCAATCGAAAAAGAGTTGAGAGTATTGTTTGGAGATTTAAAACAGCCAACAAAACCATTACCACGTATTGATTATAAAATTGATTTGATTGGTAAACCGCAATTTATTGCCGTGACAGACCGTGAGAACACACAAACGAACATTCAATTAATGTATAAGTTTCCAACAACTTCGTTAAGAACTGTCGAAGATTATCGTAGCGGATTAATACGTAGTTTAGTAAATCAAATGTCCAGTGCACGTTATTCCGAATTATCAATGCTACCAGGTCTTCCATTTATAAATTGTAGTGCTGGAATTAACTCTTTTATGGGTGGCCTTGACCTGTTTTATATTTCAACTACTGCTAAGCCGGGAGAATTAGAAAGTAGTTTTGAATGTGCATTGACGGAAGTTGAGCGTATCAATCGTTATGGTTTTACTGATTCCGAATTGACAAGAGAGAAAACTAATTATTTGAAATCGATTGAACAGGCTTTGAAGGAGAAGGATCATACAGAATCGGAGAGATATGTGAAGGAGTATTTGAACTATTTCTTGAAAGATGAAGCCAGTCCTGGCATTGAAAAAGAATATGAATTGACCAAAAAATTTATTTCTCAAATAACGATTGAAGATTGTAACGAACTAGTGCGCTCTTGTTATGCTATTAAAGATCGTGATATCGTGATTATAGCTCCAGACAAAGATAAGGCTACTTTACCGGACGAGGCTTTGGTAAATAAGTGGATTGATCAGATTAAGAAGAATGATATCAAGCCATACAAAGAGAAAGGTTCAGATAAACCTTTTTTCAATTACCAGCCTAAAGCCGGGAAAATTGTAAAAAGTAAAGCCGATAAAAAACTTGGGATTACAACCTTAATACTGAGTAATGGTGTTAAGGTCGTGCTGAAGTTAACTGATTTCAAGGCGAATGAAATCCTTCTATATGCATTTAGTTCCGGTGGAAGCTCATTGTATCCGGATAGTGATTATATGTCTGCTTCTCAATCAGCAGGTATTGTAAATAATTGTGGTGTAGATTCATACAATCCTGTTGAGCTATCAAAGAAACTAACAGGTAAAACAATTAGTTTAAATAATTTTATTTCAGAAAGAATGGAAGGTGTAAAAGGCTCCTCCTCTGTTAATGACTTTGAAACTGCCTTACAGTTATTGTGGTTGCGGTTTACTCATCCAAGAGTAGATAATACATTGTTTACAAATATAATAGAGAACACAAAAGCAAATCTTAAGACGAGAGGGAAT
>Ga0302271_10002146_pt1 | contig 18144 bp, 12 predicted proteins | sample III_Bog_N1_1_FD_198767 | JGI IMG/M metagenome (GOLD analysis project Ga0302271, IMG submission 198767) | Peat permafrost microbial communities from Stordalen Mire near Abisko, Sweden - III_Bog_N1_1 | ecosystem: Environmental > Terrestrial > Soil > Wetlands > Peat | place: Sweden: Abisko...
GAGATGAAATTATATTAATTATTAAAAGATCACCTAATTCATCCTAATTGTTAGGTTTCCCATTTAGTTTCTTTGATTTCCCAGAAATCCTGACTGAAACATTATTGATTTCATGAACCAACAGAGACAATTCTTTCTATCTGAAATCTTACCTATCGTTAGAAGTTAAATAAAACATGAAAAGAGTATGGAATTAATTAATCTTCGAATTTCATTAATTTTCACGTTAGTGTCTCTCAGAAAAGTATGAAAAGTTACTTAATTTGTATTCCCACAACTTGAAGAGAAACAGGAAACAATATTAGAACAAAATTCTTAAAAGCCTTGCGTGCAACATTAATTTAAGAAATATTAATAATTTAAATTATTGGTTCAAATTCGTTTCTGTGCCATAAAATCCTTAACATTGAACAACTAGCAGCAGTTCGAATAAAAGAATTTGCAACTCAAAATGAGAATAATCATTTAGAAAAATATTGAAATCAAACAATTCACTTTCCAAATTCAATTTTCTAACAAAATAAAATATAAACGTTCAATTAATTTCTTATCCAAGATCAAAACTCTCTTATTTGTCCAGTCTTATTATTTCAGTAATTTTCATGAAGCACAAATTGTTTAGTATTTCCAACTAAAAGTCTAAAGTTATATAGGAAACTCCTTCATTTTCATTCTTATTCATAGATGAACTGAAACTACAACTTTCTATGCAAACCAGATAACAGCACGTATTCAGGGTCTGCATAGAAATTCGCATCTTTTTTACAAATCAAAGTTGCATATTCTTCATATTCCAAGAGATAAAATAACTTCTATTGATTTGAGATCGATGCCTGCAGATCATCCACAACCACTCCTCCACCAGTGACAATCACTTCCTCCAAATCGATTTGCTTAACATGCTTGAAAGAATGTGCTAGAAAGAAAACTTAATTTGCAAATATCTTTGGGGAACATTTGTCTCTGTTTTGGAAGATTTCTTGCTAGATCGCATCTAAGTTCAGCTTATTATAAATTTTCGATTGCTCTTTTGGAACAGGTATAAAATAATGGTGGACTTCTTAGATCAACTCGTTGTCATCTAAGCAATCTAGAATCCAATTCTTGGAGACGATTGTGACCGATTAATTAAGTGCTAAAAGCAATTTCGTTCTCCTTCTGAATTCATCCATTACAAGAACATCATAATTAACTTACCCATCACTGATAGTAACATCGTCGATGAATTCACATCCGAGATTTATCATTTTGGCTCTTTCAATTTGACTTAACTTGCAATTTGATAAGCAAATTCGCTGAATTTTTCTAAGAGGTTTTGGTGGGGTAATTGCTATTTTTGTCAGATCTGCAGAAGATGCTGATCCTACTGCTGAAGTATTTGGAGTTGAATTACTTTAACTGAGAGATCCTTCAGTTTATTATTGTTCGAATTCCTGCTTTTAGATGTATCTTCGATGCAGTTTTGCAATGAATTATTCGTCATCTACAGGAGAATTTATCTTTGTTTTCTTCTTTTTTTTAGTTTCAAAGCACCAATCTTCATCGTCATCATTATTTTCATTCTCTAATTCTTTCATCTTTGGAGCTTCTCGGTTAGAATATCTTCTTCTTTTCAAGCTTATTTTTTTCTTGCTTATTCCTTTCATCCTTTTCTTGCCTTAATCTACATTTCTATTTCTACTAATTTCCTCAATTTCTATTTCTCCTTACTGCTTTTCCAATTACTCATCTAAAACTATGTATTTCTCTTACTATTTTTAACTTTTTTAATTATCCCTACCAATAATTGTCTGTTTGGCTGATATTGATGATGTTCTTCTTTTCTTTTATGCCTATTTCTCCGTTGCAACTTGATATGTTTCAATATTTTCTAAATAAAGTTTTTCGAGTTACCCCTCTTGTTCTTCAGGGCAACTGCTAAAACTCTTGTCATTAGTATAGATAACTTCACTAGCACCTTTTATTATTTATTTTTCACTTTCATTCTTGTTGTTTTTGTTGTGAATAACGTCTTCTTTAAATTCACCTTTCTGCATTTCTTCTTCATCGCTTAGGAACTTTTTTTTATTGAATTTCTTTAACTTCTTAATATTTGTATGTTTTGGTGCATCTATTTCGTTATTTTAATTCTCCTTTTGGACTCTCTCTGCCAAACTCTTGTGATTCTCTTAGATTCGGCAAGAATATTTCTTTTCAATGAAAAATAATTACTTTTCGTGAAGATCAAAACACTCATTTGGCTCTAATTCAATCAATCCTTTAGCTTTTCTTTGTCGAGATCTTAGTCCAGGAACTAATGGGATCAATGTGAATTTCAAATCCTTATGTAATATCAACTCAAAATGGTATGGCTTAATTCCAGCTAACTCTACCCTAGTAGTGCATTTAGAATCGTTGCCTATTTGATTTTTGCCAGAATTCAATGGATAAACTCTGTCTTGCTCTTCGAGATTGGTAATGACAAGAGAGAAATCGCTCATGGATTTAAAACAAAAAGAATTTTTCCGAGATCGTCTGTTATTATTTTTCTTTTTAGGAGACAAATAATTTTACTAATTTTGATAGAAATTTAAAATATATTTTAATTCCTTAATGAAAAACATTGTTATCAATACTTCATTCTAGAGATTGTATGTTTTTCACGTATGACTGATGTCTTCTGCTCACTTAAATCAAGTATCCTTGCCCGGATTATAAAAATTAATCTATTTGTTATCTCTAATGTAAAACTAAGACAAGTCTAAATTAGAAATAATTTTAACATCGATCGGATACAGTTAAAAATTATCGCTTGAGGGTTTAGTTATCATAACTATCATCTCAAACAATTAATTAATCATTATAAAGGAGCTATAGAGGCGGCGCAAATAAGAAAAGTAGTATAACTAATCAAATCTTTTTAAAAACTATGTGTATGTTAAATGTTTAATCATTTCGAGAAAGAGTTATTTAATTTAAATACAGCTAAGATATAAAACAATTGTCATTTGTGTTATGAATCGTTCAAAACATAATAGCTACTATAGTCAAGAAATATTATCTCAGAGTACCTTCAGTCGAGAATACCCAATTCACTTTTTAAGATAACTCAGATTATCTTGTCTCTGCTCTTCACTTAATGCCTACCACTGCTCGTAGGTATGCTCATACTTCTACAACTCATGCCTCCTCTACTCATACACCTTCCCATTTAATTAATATTTCATAACACTCTTCTCCTTCGCCTTCATCCTCTTCGCCCAAGCCTAACTATTCAAAGGCTTATGCATACTCATACGCCTTCCCCTTCCCCTTCACCTTTTCACACTCACACTTCTTCAAACCGTTCAACACCTAACCCTTCTCCTTCAAATCGTATATATACGCCTTATACTCACACTCACACGCCTAAGCCTTCTCATACAAATACTTCTTATACACATACTCGTATATAACTCGAAAAACACATCAGCCTCCTTAAACTACTCATTATACTTTTACGGCAACTAATCACATTCCTTGTTCAACTCTTACTAGTATTTTTCTTGACACTGTTTAATCAAAGACTTTTACTAATCATAAATAGATTGTGACGAAGATAGTTGTAAACTCGATTACTATTGACATGGCTACTGTTATTATTGCTAGTTATTTGCTATTGTAGAGAATAGTGTTATCTCTTCAATGAGTTAGATAATTTAGCTAAGTTTATTGTTAGCGTCATTTAAGGAGAAAGAGTGTTTGATCTTCTCATACTCCAATAGTTTATTATTAATCTCCTCGGTGTATTTATTCATTGCGGAATATTAATTCTAAATGAATCCACTCAGTTTCTCTTCGTTCTCGTTTGAATCTTTAACAAGTTCTTAAAAATTTTAAATCTGCGAGATCTGATCAAGGTAGTTGAACACACCTTGAGATGAATTCGAAAGGGAACGGAGATTTTATTTTGCAGAAGACTTCGCCTTTTCTATTGCTTGAGACACTGCAGCGTGAAGATTATTAAAAAATGATGATAAATCTGTGGAAATTTTATCATCACTGCTTTTCAAGTCCTTAATTTTCTGGGTGATTGAATTGTTTGCAAACGTAGGATAGGTATTGAAAGTGGTAGTGCTAGTTCCTTAAAGTAGTAAATGGATTGAAATAACTTCATTTAATGGGATATTTCTATCTTCCATACATTAGAAACAGAGTCTTGGCGAGAATTCTAAAGGCTTGAGATGGATATATTAGCAGGAGAACTATCGATGGATCTTGCACTTGCGAGGCAGGATTTTCTCCAAAAAAACTTTGTCCGCATTTTGGCCAGGAATCTGATAACCAGCTGCCTACATTCTTTATTTTGGGTTTAGAGTTTCAAGAGGATTATTAGTCTTTGCAATTTAATTGATTTGCATGTGCGGGTGCTGTTGAAATAAAAACTAGGCGACTACTCTCAACTTTCATGATACAAGTTTGTTTTAAAAAAGCCATCAATAGGAGAAAAAAAATGAGCCACACTCAGCTCAATTCCTTCTGGAAGAGACTTGTAACTGTTCGTACAGTGACAACTAAATTGTTTGAATAACTAGTCGTTTCTAAAAGAAATCACATTTAATTGCCCAAATAAATTACTATTCTAAGGAAGAATTGTATTTGGACACTATAAACTCATCGTGGATAATGTAGACGTCCAAGCTAGCTTGTTTCAACTCAGAGAGTTACAGTCTATTCGGTCAATTTTTACAAAATTAATTGAATATTATCTATTCTAAATATTTATTCTACTACCAAATATCAATTTTTAGAAGGTAATTTGCTCTAAAATTTGATGTATGATTAATAATTCTTTAAATAATCTTCTTTTCTCCTTTCAGAATCTTAAAACAATCCCTTCTTTTTAGAATTATTTTGTTAAAAGAATCCTCTCAACGCTCATATTTAGCAACTACTTGCATTTTTTCACAATCTATTCGATTCTTAACTTGATTGATTTTATCAGTCTTAATCAGAAAATTCAAAAAAAATGAATAGCCCATTTTAAAAAGAAATCTATTTGTTTTCCTGTAAAATTCAAATATTTCAATAGATATTTGAAAATTCATGTTTTTCAAGAACAAATTCAGTTTTTCCATTTCTTCTATTTATGCACTATCGTTCTGAAATATGATTTTCTTGAAAATGTTTTTAAAGTTAATGAAGTTGTTTTTGAAAAAATAACTACTTTTTTCTAAATTCAATTAACAAACCACACAGGTTTTCTTTGATCAAATTAGTACATCTTTTTGTTTGTTTGTTAGACATCATCTTACTTAAAAAGAATATTTTTAATAATGATTTAATAATGAATTATTGATTTCATCAAACGAAATTTCTGTTATTTTTATTGATTTTAGTAAAGATTTGAATATTCCTTTCTCAAAAACAATAATTTAAAAATATCCTTAATTTTTCTGTTGATTATTTTCCTTTTCAAAGTATTTCACTAACTCAACCTTGCTAATAAAGATCTCATCAACAAAGATAAGCAGAAAAAGAGGTTTCTTTTTTCTATGTTTGCTATCCCCAAAAGAAGAAAATAATATAATTTGCATTGTTTTTCTTAATTAATTTGCTTGTTTAGAAAAGGAAACATAGACAATACATCGGAGGGAGGTAAATTAATCTAAGTGGGATAATAAGCATAATTTGCCTATAATCATTAACAAAACTAAAAGAATTGTCTTGCAAGAGTCAAAAGTAGTAAAAAGCGACATACAGATGCCCTTCCATTTTTTAATAAATCCCGAAACCGTTCGGTTCATGTCAAAATCTACCCTTCCCCCGATAATTTTACGAAAGAAGCAATCAGCTAGGGCTCAATGCACTTTTTTACGCTCTTGAACTTAGTATCAAAATCCATCACGATCATCAAAACCAAATAAATGAGATCGAAGATGCTTCAAATGAAATTATTCGCACAAGCATAAACAAGTGCAATTTTAATTCAAGACAAGCTTAAGCACCTTGATATTTCTCTTTTATATGTTTGTCAATAAACCCATTCATATCTGCCTTGGACTTTTCAATAATCGAGAGAATGCTTAGAGTTGTTGCTTGCTTTTATTCTTGTGAATATGAGAAAGATAAAACACAAGAAAAAAGATAAGAATAATGAAAGAGAGAAGTTGATTATCAAATCAAAAAAAATTAAAATACAAATATGAATAAAAAAAATTAAATCTAAAAATTCAATAAGAATAAAAATCAAGAAAAACTACGCATAGATGCGAATAATGATAGCAATAATAAATTGCTTCTAACGGAAAGCAGATATTCAAATCAAAATTGAATCTGTTAGGGAGGGGAAAGAGAAATTAAAATTTAAAAAAAAAGGGAAGAGAGAAAGGGGGGGAAGTTAAATGTTTGAATTTTGGATACAACTCCTATGGATTCCAACTCTTTTCTTGAGAGATTGTTGAGTTTGCTGTTTGTTAATATGTTTTATTTTTTGAATTCTGCCGCCGAAACAAATTTCGAATTAAATGTTTATGAATAATTCAACTGACATAACATGCAGAAAAGGTTAAAAGATCAGATTAATTAAAGAAACCATGGAAATAACTTTTTGCAAGCAAGGAAAAGAAAAGATAAAAAAACAAGAATTAGAAGAAATAATAAATAGGATCAAATGAAAAACACAAAGCTATGACAAAGGGGGCTTCTCACAATAATTTTTTCAACAAGTTTTTTGAAAATCTCCTCTCGATCAAAATAAGACGGTTATTTGATCGATTCCTATGTGCAGACCCCTTACATGCTGTGTGGATTCATTTGCTATTCTGAGAACAAACAAGCCAGCCTCGATATCATTTTGTGTGTGCCCCTATGCTAAGATAATAATTTAAAATGAGAAACGAAAAAATGATTATTATTATGACACATTTGTCAGTATGAAAAAAACAATGAATTATCGGCTGCTTAACAGAATATTAGATTTAGTGATGATAGAATAAAGTTTTTTAAACCCGCTTTAAGTCTTCTATCATCGAAGTAACTTGGAAGAACTTCAAACTTAACCTTAGTTTTTGTTGGAGATAAAATCTAATACAAAAAGTAGCTGATTTTTCAATGTATTTTTGCTGAAACAATAGTGACAGAAGTAACAGCAAAAAGTTGAATATTTTGAGCATTGACAACCATATTCTCGATATGGCAAGTTGAATTAGCACAAAAATTATTCAACAAAATTATCTAAAACTCGATTGACGATTAAAAAATACATCTCTTAATGGCTTCATAATTATCTCTAAAATTCACAAACAAATTGAATACAAAATTCAAATAAATGAAACAAAAAATATAAAAATCAAATAAATAAAAAAACACAAAAATTCAAATAATAATAATCAAAAAATCTTCAAATTCACAAATATTAATATACACTCCCACTTGGAGTCATTAGAGAGATCAAAGCATTACTATGTAAGCTATTGTCATTTAAATCAATTTTTTTCGTTAGAAAATATGTTCCCCTTCTTCCCCACTTCAAACTCATTAATTTGAATTTGTAATTTGAAATCAAAAAATTAAACTTCACAAAATGGTTTTTGTGATTGAGTGAGGCTCTTAGAAAGTTGAAGTTATCAATTAATCTTGCTGAAAGCATAAACAGAGAAAAATGGTTTATATTGACATTTGAAAAGGATTATTGAGGTCAAAATGATGAAAAATAGCCATAATTACTTGAATATCTGTTATTTTTTGTTTTATTCGATCATCTCTATTTGAAATATTAACTAATGAAAAAGATAAGAAAAACATGAGAAATTATAATAAGAAATAAAAAATAGCATATGCATGGATGAACACTACAGAAACAACATAGAAATAAACTACTTCAATATTGTCAATTTGTTTATTCACCGTCTCCTTTGAAGAGATTCTAAGAGAATTTATAAGTGCCATTTTAAATTTTATTGTATCTAGTTAGAGCAACTAAGGGGAATGACTAAGCATAAGAAGGGTATTAAAGATAAAGTAATCCTCTGTGTCCAGTTCCAACTGTGGAATGGTCAAAGAATGTATTGCCATCACGTTTAAATTAATCCAGCAAATATTACACAGCTCTATCAGCTGCATCCTTAATTACTTCACTTTGATTGTAAGCTTCGAGAAGTCCGAGAAGACCCCAAGCAGTTTAAGAGACAGTTGATTTACCGACTCCATTCCATTTGACTGGGTCATTGTACGACAGCACGCACTCACCAAATCCACCATCTTCGTTTTGCTTAGAAACTAAATAATAAATTGCATCCTAAACCCAAGGTTCATTGAGATCATAGTGGATTCTAGCAAGACCTGGGATGACAGAACCAGCAGAGAAGATGTAATTCACACCCCATCTAGCTTCCCAAGATCCGAAACGATGATCTTGTTTGTGTTTTAAGAATTTAATCATTTTTTGGATTTAATGATTAGAACCTGATGTGTAGTTAAATTCACCTAAGGCTTCTAAGAAGTGACCAGTGATATCAGGACAAGAAGGATCGAAGATTTCAGCTGAGTTTGCAATGCCTGAGATGTCGAAGACAAGCTTGAGTAAATAATTATCTCCATTTTTGCCTGTATGGAAAAATATCAGAAATCAGTCCAAGAGTTATTGTGAAAATATCAAATAATATTTGGATTCGTTCATTGTGAAAAAGCAAAGCAATGAATTAAGAAATAGATTAGAAAATGTTTGTGAATGTTGACGCATACCTTTATCAAAAGCTCCGAATCCACCGTCATTGTTTTACATTGAAAAGAGCCAATCAATCGAGTCGGTGATTTAGTTTGAAAACGTTTCTTTAAAGTAGCTCAGTACCACCATAAGAAGGGAGGTATCATCGGTGTCAGGAGCGTATTCAAAATCATATCCATAGGAGATACCTGTTTTAGGTTGAAGTCCTTCTTTCACCATATGTTGAACAATCGGTAAGACTCTGTTCTTATCTGCTCCACTTTCAAGCATTGCCCATGAAATCAAGATTGTATCCCACCATCTGCCGTCGTCAAGAGTTCCGTGATAGGCTTCTCTGAAGTTAAAGATATTCCATTCAACAAAATCATATCCTTTTGTCTCGAATTCTTGCATTTCTTCAGCATAAAGTTGAGGGTGTTTTTATGTGAAATCTTAGAAGCACATCGTAGATAATAGAGTACTTACTGTGTATGCTCCAATGCTTCCTAAGGGTCTCCTCAAAGCGAGAATTTCGTTGAGAAGATTCACCAAATCTGCATCAGGATGTTCTCTTTGGTATCCTCTGGGATTTATGAGGATTCCTTTTTTAGGATAAGACAACCAGAGTTCTTTGAGATCTGCAATAGGAGCTTGGAAAACAGCTCGTTGATATCTCATGTAAGCAAGAGGTGCCATATGAGGATACACCCATTATCCAGTGAGATTCTTCATATAAGTGTATTTGTAAATTCCATCTTTTCTGAAGAGGAACAAGGGAATGTACCACAAGTCTTCCCATGGATACTATCCATATGAAGCGAGTTTATATTTCGTCATTGTCTATGTACCTTCGATACCACCGTGGGCTAGAATCCATGATTTAGCCTTCTCGAGAGCTGCTGGAATGTCAGGATGATTGTTGACGGTTTTTAAGTACCAATAGTTGAAAATTGTTGCGTCTAACTATCCAGTTGGAATATTCTGCTCAGGGACTTACTCCCAAGAGCCATCACCGAATTGCTTGCTAAGCAGGCGCTCAGTGAAGTAAGTAGTGTTAAATGCGGTTTTTTGTGTCCATTTAAGAGCAAGTACTTGGAGATAGTATTCACTAACGAACATTTCACCCAGATAAGGAGGATAATACCAAGTGGAGTTATGTACCTCGTTCCACATGATATCCTATTGCATCGAGATTGTCTTTTGGACGTCTTGAATATCGACAGTTGCATAGGCCAAGTTTAAGGCTAGAGCAACTAGTATGATTGTTGCGATGGCAGTGTTTCTCATTTTTGCGCTCTTTGTTTTTTTTCGCTGGCAATCCGAAATTATGAAAAAAAGTTAATTATTATTTTTTAGAACGAAGAATGCTTAACCCCTAGAAGCTTTTAAACTCCAGATTTCCCCCTTTTTTCGTTAAAATTGTATCTCAATTCTATCTTAATAATATTATATATCGTTTCATAATTGCGTCATGCTTCTTGCGACATCCCTTCAATCTGATTATGTTTCACTTTTTAACCCCACACTAGTCTCGCTCATCCAAATTACTCTTAATTACAACTCCTTTTGAATAATATTATTAAAAATTAAATTTCTCAACTAATTTAAACCCTTTGAATCCATCAGCTGATGATTTCAACCCTTCCCCCTCCCCCCAATTATCCCCACTGATTCCGTAACTTACTCTATTGAATTACATAATTTTGTAAGAATGAAATTAATTAGATTTATTTTTTGAAAAATATTACTTAAGAATTGAATAGAGGCTATTTATTTTTTTTATTGCAGGATGCCTAAGATAATTAAAGGAATAATTGCTGATTTTCTTTAGGAATTAGATTGTAATAAAATTTAAAAGATCGCTATTAAACAAGAGAAAATTCCTTAGATACAAACAATACAGTTCTAAAAAAGAATACTTATTTGTTTCTGCAAATCAGACAAACAGCGATTTTAGTTCAAAAAACAGAAAATTGTGTATTTTTATAATTTCTTCAAGCATGCGGCCACCACCCTTTGTACATGTCGCGAAGACAATAGTCATCTTTCGAAATTTCGATGAGACTATCTATCCCTTCTCCTGTGGATTTGAAATTAGTTAATTTGATTCTACTCTGGATTTGATTGCACAACTAGTTAACAGTTGATTTACGGCCTCCATTCAGATCACTAGCAAAGCAATTCCAGAACCCCATAATATCATCGATGTGCTTCGAGAAGCATAAGCATATGTCGATCATAGCTTTTCTGAAGATTCCCTGCGATTTAAACGCACCTAACGCGAATTCCATGTTTTTAGTGAGTCTAAAAGGGATTGTCTCAGGCACATTGAGTGATTTTCCAGAACCAAAAATGACGGCGTAGTCTATGTGAACGATCTCTCCAGTTTATGTCTTAATCAGAATATTATCCGTATGTCTATCCCCCAGCCCAAGAATGTACCCCAAGACACACCACGAAGCATACGTTTTGACGTAGTTATCCTTCGCCTAATACCAGTTTTAGGAATCCAAAAATCGATAATTGAAAAAGTCCTGCATCACAGAAGGTAACTGCTTTTGTCTAGCCCATTCTTCAGCATGCAGTTTGTCACCGTCAATCTTGAGAAGCTAGAACTAACTCTTTTGCTTCTTGTCAGTCCAAAGTTGATCAAGAATTGTTTTTATTGTCACCGTATCATCCACCCATTCCACTAAGCAGCTAGGAGGGAAAAAAGAGCATTCAAATAATTAGGAATAGGGGTCAAATCTAAATTAGATTAGTTTTTCAATTGAATTTACCTTTAACTGTTAAGACGAATAATAGAATATGTAGGCATCTCATAGAGTTAAAGATTTTCCTTGGAGAGCAAGAGATTTAAGAACGAAATCAGCTCACTCGTCCGTTGTTCATTTACGTTTTCATTCTACGCTTGAGATTTAATTAAAAAGCGTCTTTCTTGTCCATCTGAGCAACTCACGCAGATAAGTTTTGGTTTTTATTTTGAGCTCATAACACGAACATTGTCTCTAATACGCTCCATGTAAACAGGATTCTTCGGATATGGATTGTAGTCATAACTAACTTCCACATTCTTATCAGGCATCTGAGGGAAGATGAACTCTTTTTGAGGAAGGATCAATCCAAATTTCTTCAGATTCTATTGGAGGAACTATTCTAACTTAACTGTGTGCGTAGAAGACTTCAAAAAGAAGATGAAAATGAGAATAAATCAACAATAAATCTTTGTTTTTTCGAAGAGATCCAATAATTAATTCTGAAAATGATCCAAAAATGAAGGAAAAATCATTTACATCTGGTGCTCTAATCGCGAAATCGACCAGATTAGAATAGAACGGAATGATCTAGTTGATCTTATTGTGACTCTCTTTGTTGATAGCACCGATCCTCGCGAATATCTTGGCAGCTCTATCTTCCGTGTAAGAATCTTTCTGAACCTTAGTCTGCGTTCCAATCAATTTGTACATAAACTTCAGAGGCAATAACCACCAGACACTCTGCTCTGGATACACAGCTCCGACTTTAGCGAGTAGATCAATAAACAGCCTAGCACATATATCGTAGGTAGTAGTGATATGTGAAGTGAGCTAGTTAATAACTCCTGCAAGTTTAAATGGCTCGATTTCCTAGCCAATTTTAGCAGCAAATTAAAAGGTATTCTCCAAGACATTATTGAGTTAATGTTTCTCAGCATTTGGAATTAAGTGAATATCAGAGCACAGCTCAACTAATAGTTTAATAGCTCTTGGTAATGACTAGTGAATATACTAATGTCCAAATCGCGCAGCTAATAGATACTCCTTGATTGCCTTGACTTTGTAATCAATTTCTTTTTCATCAGGATTGTCGGAAATCAGGAAATTAGAATCGAGGAATTTTGCATATTTAAAATGAAGCCTCTCGCTTTCTTTTACTTCCTTCAGCAGCAACTGAAATTCCTAAAGGATGAGTGAATCCGAAAAGAGCTTGAAGTTATGCTAATACTTGTAAGTCACTCGCTTTATTCGAGATTCCACTGTGTTGACTTTGCTGAGTTTGTCGATGGCTTTTTTAATATGACCGAGTTTTTTTTCAATTTTTGCTTAGATCATATACAGCTCTTATCCTTTAAAGCACTCTTTATTTCCTTTCCATATGGATTTAGCTTTCTTTATGTTAGCCTGAGCATCTTGATACTTACCTAATATAAAAATAAATTATTCGTTTAATGTACTTTTTTTGAAAAAAAAAATATGAAAAAATAATCAAGCGATTCTGAACCTGTTTTTTAGCAGAATTATGAGAATTTCAGGAGGGAAAGGATAAAACTAGATCGTAGCTCATTGCATTAAGTGAATATCACACATATCAGATATTTGTATACAACTCTAAGATAATTTTCTTAGTCATAACTAAGCTAAAGAGACTCCAACGATTCGATGATTGGCTTGATGCATCGTTTAGCAAGAATCTAGATTATTTTCAAGAAATTCAATTACTTTCTAGATTTGTTATCAGTATTGTTATTATTTGTGATAGGTATGAGCTTAAGGATAAAGTTAGGTTATGAATCTTCCATCGAAAAAGTAGAACCATCGAAGAATAGCTAACTAGCTAATTTCATATCATGGCAGTACGCATTGTGATCTTTAAGGAATTTGAGTATCTTCAGGAGATTCTCGATATTAAGAATCACTTGGATCTTCACTAGAGTTGAGAATTTGCTCTCATAGGATGTTCTAGCATAGACTAATTGCAGAGAGAAAGCATATTTCAGCCGTTACAACGCTGATTTCATATGGTAGTAGATATTATCATAACAGTTGCTTTTCTCGAATGATAAAATCTTCTAAAATCCATAGCAGATGACTCGCAAATACTTCGAAAATGCATAGTCTAAATTTTGCTATGAGAAATCAGGAATGCTACGAGAAAGCAACCCAAGCATTTTGAGTTAGGCATCTTCATCTCGAAAGGGACGATCTACAATGCCCTCGTAGATCTCAGTGCATAAACCATCGCTCTTCAGTTTCAGATTCTATTCTTGATATTTCTTGATCTCAGCATCCTCTGTTGACGATGATGCAAACAAACAAAAATCAAATCAATTATATTATATTTTTTAACTTGTTTTTCGTTTTTAAAAATAAGAAAATCAATCGTTTTGTGTCTGTTTTGTGTACCAAGTTAAAGTTTCTTCATCATCTCAAAGGGATCTATGTTCTTATAATCTTCATTGACTTCTTTGTAGATATTATACAGCTGATATATCAGCTAAGTTATCTTATGTCTGTTCTGATCTATCTCGACTTAATCCGTCACAGTTAAGCCTTGAATTTCATATTATTCGATTTCCATTTCCAACGAATGAATCGCTCGCTTGTGCTCTGACATCTCCACCAACGTTCGACAGTACAATGAAACGGGAATATCTTTCTATTACAATGTTAACACAAAATCAAGATGAAATCTAAATAACTTTTTAGATACTTTTTGAATGAAAACGACAATCACCAAAGAAACATTTATTACCTTGATAAAAGCGTAATTCCTTAAGAATCTATTGTACGGTTTATCGGAATGCAAGATGCTCTGAGGCTTGGATGGTTCATAGTTATGCTGCTTTACTTCTTTTAATTCTTTCCTGAACCATTTGTCTAAGATAATAATCGATTTAGCCATGATCAGTTTGTGATTATGATGCCCTTCTTCAAGCACTCTGCTTATCACAGGGACAATCTCAGTATGGCTATTCTCAACTGTATTCAGATATTTAAAAATAATTGTAGGCGCGAGGCTCTCACCTAGATCGCTGTTACTCATTAATTCAGTGCAGCCCTCGATAATTTTGAGGACTTCGTCTTGCTTGTGGATTTTAAGTATCAATTCAACTAGCCATTGCATTAAACTAAATGAAGATGGCGATTATTATTGCTGTTATTGCTTGTAATTGTTAGAGTTATTAATTATTTAATTTGGACTGCTGCTTGTGTTAACGCTGTGAAGTGCAGTCGTATTATTAGTATTATTCCCTGCAGAAATCGAACTATTCAGCACATGCAAGTTCGCTTAGAATTAGAATGAAGAGTTTAATGGTATCGATTCTTCTTAAATACTCTGATCGATTGTCTCGATGGACATATTCTCCAATCGTTCGTTAAGTTTCTTGCGTTTGGTTATAAATTTACTGTCTACATACTCCCTGCACACGCACAGCGATGTGAGCGGAATGTCTGTGTTAAACACATTGATATTGAGAAATGCTTTGATTCTCTCCTTCAATTCCTATGCCGTTGAATCTATTGGGAAGAAATCGCTTTGCCATTTGCAAGAATGTTATGGATTCATTAATAAATAATCTTCTTGCTGATTGAGTGGGCCAATTAAGCCTAAGCAATCGACTAGCAGTTCTTGTTTGAGCTTAACGAGTTGATTTATGACTAGAGGTGATCGAGCGAGTATTTTCTTGTTGTCAGAAAGTCTTGTGAGAGACAGCAAATGCAGAAATATTTCACTCTTTGAACGTCGAATTTGAGTCAATTGCGATTCGATAAACATAAACTTTTTTCGTTCGAGCTCACTTCGACTTAGATTCTGAGTTTACCATCTCTCAAGCACCTCAGCTGGGAATATTTCGAATTTTTCTTCATAAGGCTCGCGGAGGAGAAGATTCTTCAGATAAGCGAGGATTAGCAAGAGCTGCTCGTCGATTAAAGGCTGTTCTTGGATTTAGCCTAACTCGTGATTAATGATGGCTAATTATTAGCTAATTTGAGATTCGTATTATCCTCTTTGTTTCTCCTCCATCATTTTCTGTTTCGGGATAATAAAATGTATGCAGCGGTAAATTAAGAAAAAGGAAATGATTGATCATTTTTATTGAAATGTTGTTTGTTTTCTTACATCTAGTGGAGGGTAATTGTAGTGAAGTTACCAAAACTCTCTGTACGTGCAGCTTTATTATGCAGAGAGACTACTATTGCTGAAATTACTGGTAGTATCATCTTCATTTGTGTTGTCACTTTTTCTTTTTGAAATACTCATTCTTTGCTGAGTCATTTATGTTATTGTAGCAGGAATCATCGGCTAGGTGACTGTTTTGAGAAGTTTTTTAAGAATTTTCGTAGCAATTTCTTTGGATTTTTAGAAGAATTCATCTTGTCTGTTCCTAAACAGATAAAGGAAGGCTAATAGAAGTTGAATAAATCTATCTCGCTCCAAGAAAAAGAGACTTCTTTCTGAGAAGAGAACATTGTAGCAGAAACTCAAGAAAACTAGCGCAACATATGATAAATCTCCATTTTGAATGAACAAGATGAATCGAACAACTCTCCAGCAGAGCGCGCGCAGAAGATAGCGATATGTCGATGAAGATGTAAACTACGGAGCGAAGGTATCTAGTAAAGGCGTTAAAAACCGAATAAGTGTAATAGCATGACGTAAAGCGCAAGCAGGATGTAAACTAGTCTACAGTGCTTTGCAGTAGTTCTCGAGATTAGCGGAGATTCTAAAGATTGTCTCGTCAGGCGAATCTGCAAAAGGCGATATAAAGTGCTTGTAGTAATCTAAGAATATTTCTTTCTTTTTAAATTTGAAGATGTACGACAACGCACATTTCGTGAGAATTGTCCTATCTTGCATGTAGTAAAAGAGCAGCTTTTTTGTTCCACTCATAGCAAGGCGATACAGCACACCTCTGTCTCTTTTGAGGCTGTTGTAGTCAAGCAGGAGAGGATCGATTTCAAACTCAGAATTTAAATTTGAGATTCTTTACAGATTTTGAAGTAATATGTCTGCTTTTTGAGAATGTTTTCGATAGATTTTCTCCATAAAGCAATGCAAAGAACCTGCAAACTAACGGAGGTTTGTCACAAATACCTTTTCGTTGAAGATATTATCGGAGGCTTGAGATTGTATATTTCCAGACAGAGCTGATTCTTGAGACGAAATATGTTCTCTTGGTGACCGATTCACTAAAGCACCCGTTCTAATCTCTGATTTGCTGCCTAACGCATTACTTCGCTGCGATCCAGTTTGGCTTTAAGTCGTTGAAAAAGTCTCCTCAAGTTTACCAAGAATCTCTTCCATTTGTTTCTTGGGATCGAGATTGAAATCGATCATTTGATGTAAGGCTTGAGGTATGACGTGTTTACTAAAAAACATCCGCATTCTGTCTTACAGTGTGAGCTCTTCTTCAGATTATTCGGGGTCATTTTATAAGAGTTTATTAGTATTTGTATGTTCTGCAATGTACTCATTTGCGAATTCAGATTGGTTGTCCTACTCTTAAAATACACTTTTCGGTGTGCTCAAGAATCCATTCTATGGAAGCATAAGTCCGACTAGAGCATTTTCTTATGATTTATAGTCCTTAAACAGAGATGCTAATGATTTACTCGGGAGAAGATGTAACAAATCAATGAAGGATACTTCTAATCTATTGGCAACCATAATCATATAATCTATTTTTTATTTCGCTCTTCCTTTACGCTGATCTTCTATGATCTCTCGAACTCTAGCATATGTAAACTCTACATTGAACTCTCCTGTTTCCATCGAATCTGAAATATCTCTACCATTTTGATCACCACTCAAAATTGGACTCAACTTCGAAGTCACTTTGATTTGAGTCTCCAAAATTGGCTAGATATTGAGTAGAGGGGCAGTTTTTTTTCCAGACCCTTTTGTATCTGAAGAAGAAGCACTCTTATTCCCAGATACGGGTGGATGATTAGGCTTTGAAGATGAGGTTTGATCTTTTTTGAGTCTTCGTATTTCGTCCATCTCAGAAATCGGCTTGGCTACAATCAATCAATACTCTTTTTTAGCTAAGATTCCAGTATTATAATATTCAATATCTTGATTTCAAGGCAGTTCCCTATCCTCTCAGCATCCAAAATTTAACATATCATTTCAATTTACCTTTAAATTGCGCCTAAAAACCCAAATCCTCTTTCATCGGAATTAAAGAATGCGAAATTATCAGAAATAGTAAAATAAATAACAAAAATAAAGTAGATAAAACTTTTCATTAAATCTACTAAAAAAAAGGATTTATTGAATATTTTAGGATTGCAAGGCACTTAAAAAATTACAGTCAAACTCTTGAAATTATCTGGATTTCTTTTTTTCCAAAAATAAATTGTAATTTAGTTTATTGTTCACTTTTTCTCTTATTAAATCAATCATTTTAAAAATCTGGTCAATGACCATAATTACGTTAATCCTTTTTGTTCAGAATTATTGAAATGCAAATCGGTAATTAACCTGAATAATCGATCAAAAGCATCTTTGATGTTAACTATTTTCAATTAAGATTAAAAAATGCGCTTCTCAATTAATAAATTAGCCCATTTATTATTTGTAATGAAGTCATTGGGTTTTTTTTGGTTCTTCAAAAAGGGATTGTCTATATTGATGGAGACAACAGAATCAAACTAGATAATTGGCAGCAAGTTAAATAATATGCTGAATCTCTCCTTAAGCAGCGCGTCCATTCT
>Ga0302271_10002148_pt1 | contig 18126 bp, 7 predicted proteins | sample III_Bog_N1_1_FD_198767 | JGI IMG/M metagenome (GOLD analysis project Ga0302271, IMG submission 198767) | Peat permafrost microbial communities from Stordalen Mire near Abisko, Sweden - III_Bog_N1_1 | ecosystem: Environmental > Terrestrial > Soil > Wetlands > Peat | place: Sweden: Abisko...
CAAAATTTTTGGGTTTAAAATTTTTTTTTTTAATTTTTTTTTTTTTTTTTATTTTGTTGTTTAAAATAAATATAAAATAAATAATTTTTTTTTGTGGTCCCCCCCCCCCCCCCCCCTATCACCTATCAAATTAAGCAGCTCTAATTAATTAAATCCCAAAAGAATCATCTGCATAAGGGGAAATTGATATTATTTTAGCTTTTTATCTAATTCATTTTCGGAATCTACCCTAAAATTAGAAAAATAAAAAAAAAGATTGCCCAAATAATTCCTTTAGAATGATTGCTTGTAACACTAATTACTAATTATTAGTAGTTCTCTTCATCTTAAAATAAATCTATTAATTAAAAAGGATTAATTTGCTCAAACCTTTTCAAAGGAGTATAATTTTTTTTTCCTCTTGCAAAATTCCTTTTACTAAAAACAAATTGAAATCTCCTTTCTACGGTCTAAAAATGAATTAGTCCACGAAGTTAAGCTGTTTTTTTAACACAAAAAACATATTTAGCTTTATCGAAAAGAAGATATTAATTAGCCCTCGCTAACTTTAATAATCTATTCGAGATGACAAAAATAGCAATAAACACAAAAACAGTAGTAGAGCCCTTGCCTACCACAGAAGCTAATATAATTAACAAAAACTATCCTTTTCAACTAAAATAATAATAATAAAAAACCTACCAACTCATACTCAAAGGAAATGGCTAGAATCCCAAGCTATTAGGAGCACCGCTCAGGATACAACGCGATCTTCGGTGGGTTTTTGATCCATATAATGATCGGCACGTTCTACTTATGGGGGAATATTAACATTTATGTGACGAGTTATCTCCGCTACAAGAATAATGATGTCACCACAGATATCTTAAATTCCAACTTCCCTTTCATGGGGATGACAATGAGTGTCCTAACTCCCTTTAGTCTAGATATCGGTAAAAAGGTAAACAAACAACTATTCTTTGGGATAATCTTGCTTTTATTCTTGAGTTAGCTTCATTCTTATCCTCTTTTAAAATTCATTTTGGTGATTTGCGCTTATTTGATTTTTATTGAAATTGTCATCTTTTTTTTGTTAACAATAAAAAGTTTGGTCTGCAAAGAACATGCTTCGTATGCACTTTGTTCTTTAGTCTATGCGCTTTTTTAGCATCATTTCAGACAGACTATCGATGGTTCACTTTGATCTACGGATTAGCTTCAGGCATTGCTTCAGGGATTATCTATATGATCCCCTATTACATTGCATACTGGTAAAGTGAATATATTTTTTTGCAGTTTCAATAATCTAAATACATAAAATGGCTGTTTAATTGTATCCTGGAAAATAAATTCTATCTTTTAAGGTTAAAGATTTAGCAGATACAATATTATATTTGCATAGAATTTAAAAAAACTATGTTTTTAAATATAATTTTTGGTTTTTTTACTTAGCGAAACGTGTTTAATTTTAAGTTTATTCTTAATCTTGTTTTTTATTTTTCCTTTTATTAGCCATTTCCCTGATCACAAAGGCATGGCTAGTGGAGTTATCAGTGCTGGATTTGGAGTATCTACATTCTTATTTAGTTGGATTGTCTTTTTCCTTGCAAATCCTTCAAATATTGCACCCACTTACAATTCGACTACTTAAGAAATGTACTTTCCTGACGAAGTATCGGAACGTGTTCCTCGATTATTTAGGATATTATCTGTTATTTTCTTGGTGATTGGCTGCATCGGTAGTTATCTGTGTGCTCCTCTATAAGAAGGAAAACTAAATCAGTTGTCAAGATAAAACGAGGCAAATGATGAAGAGAGATATCATTCCTCTGCAGTTAAAAACGAATGCAGAGACATCAAATCAGGATTATCAACTCCATTTATATATTTTGCAATCATTCTCATGGCACTTTACGGATCTCAAGGAAATCTTGTCATGGATAACTACAAGCCTATTGGGTCCTAGATTGGTCATTTTTCGGATGCTTATCTTACAATTGTAGGTAGTGTGGGAAGTCTCTTCAATGGATTTTTGAGGTAAAGATTTAGAAGTTATTTAAAATTTCACCATTTTCATTTTAAAAATATTCTTTATCTTGTTTTTTTTTATTAATCTCTTCATTTTTTGTGTAATTCACAGAATTGTATGGGGAAGGGCTCTCGATCACTATGGCTTCAAGAATCTAGCCATTCTCAATTTAGTCATTGAGCTATTCCTGATGCTTACCCTCAGCTTAGCATCTCAATCAGAATACACCTTCATTGTCTGGATTCTTGGAATTTTCTCATGCTTCGGTGGATGGAGTGCTAAAATGCCTCCTCTTCTAGCAAATATTTATGGAAACACAATCGGATCGATCTTCTATGGAATCGCAGTTTAAGGATAAGTTGTAGCTTGTTGGCTGCAGTTCTTTGTTGTGTAGAATTACCGTATTTCCCTTGGTTGGTTCTTTATCTTCATGATCTACTCTGCGATCATAGTCTTAGGCATATTCATGACAAAGTTTGTGGACTTCCACATTGATTGGAATGAATTCTACAAAAAAAGACATATCGAAAATGATGAATCAGAGGAGCTAGCAAAGAATCAAAATTACATAGAACTGAAAGATAACTATTAAAATCTTGACTAAATGGTCATATGATACAAGTAGAAGTTAACTCAAAAACGAATAAATATTTTTGTTTGTGTAAGAGTGTTTGTGTAACGGAATGTAGTAAGAAAATTCATAAGAAATCTTTAACTCTTTGCATTAATATTGGAATTCTTAAAAATAATAATGAATTAACATGCATTTCCTCAAAACATAACAACAAAATTCAAATAATAAAACAATATTCATACAAAAGAATATTTTTGCAATTAAAAAAAGGGAAAGAAACATCAAATAAATAATTGATTTTTATTTCTTAAAGTCATAACTTATCAAAACAGTGCCAGCTGAATCAAATACACGGTTCATTTTTCGTAGATTTATTGATTTCTTAAAAAACACCACTCAAAATCACACAAAATTTTTCTTAGTTTTATCTCCCCTGCGCTTTCCCAATCTTTCCTTAAAATTTCTAGGTATATTTTATCTCAGGTAGAACAAGTAATTTTTCTTGGATTTATTTAAAACTTCTATTCTTAACACATGACTGTTTCCTTTACAGTTGGATGCTAACAAATAATTAACCCTGAAATAAACCCAAGGATACTTCCAAATCATGCTTACTGAATATCTTATGGCTTATTCTGGTGATTTTACAGAGACAATTGCCTGTGAAAACACTTTTCTTCATCGGAAATTAATTTATCTTTCAAAAATAGCCTTACCTTAAGAATTAATTCATATCTTTTACATTTTTCAGTATGCAACCTAAATCTCTCCCCCCCTCCCCACCCTGTTTAGCTATTGATCCTATCTATTAAGAAAACAATTAGATTAAGCATTTTCATAGCCACATTGTGAGTATGAAAATCAGAGTTAAATATTTTGAGAATGGATTCTTTGGGAGAAAAAAGAACAGCAAAAGAAGTTCTTTTGATAATAAAAAAATGGTCACAATGGAATAGGATTGCACAAAACAAAAGTGAATTAGAGAGAGAAGTAAAGATTCTCTACATGGTTGGTAAATCAAAACATAATAAAAATAAAAATAATCCTATGGATCATATTGACTGAATTGGGGGGTTCTAAATATCTGTAAATGTAGTCTATATTCCCACATTGCTCCTTTTTTTATTCATCTAAGCTGTACTCTATTTCTAGATAAAAAACTAAGGCTCTTAGCTGCAAAATTCACAAAAATAGAACCAATTAATTACTCAAGGTATTTTTATTATTTCGATTTGATATGCAAATACGCATTATCGCCATTATACTTTCACACTAATAAAAACATTAGATTCTTCACTTCTTTTCAAACAAATATGAATAATAAAAGCATTCTATGATTCCGAGTAAAGGAAATGCATTAAAAGGGTGCTTTTAGCTCACAAAGATAATTGAAATGCCATTGTCCTACAGGCGGCTATTTTAATTTCTCTGCTGATTGATAGAATTTGAGCCAGCTCAAAGAATCATTTAATAAAGTCTTTGCACCTTTCAACGTGTTCGGCAATAGACAAAAGTGATATTTAATGTCGCTTCAAATCACCACGAAAGAACGATCAGTAGGGGACATAGAATTTTTCTGCCAGCCTTTTTCCTTAAATTTTTTTCGATATCCAAAAGATATCTTGTAGCACCGTCCAGAACCGAAGAGTTGATGCTTAACATAACTGAAAATTTATGATGGCCAGTTACTGATGTCACTGCCTCTATCCGTTTGCTTTACTAGCTACTTTTTGTTGCTAAATAAAAAAAATTGTAGCATAAAGCGTCACCTTTATTATTTGTGTTACAAAGCCTTTAAAGCAAATTAAATTAGGTGTACAACAGGAAGTGAACTATCACAAAAGAAGGTAATGATACTGAAGAGTAATTGGTTATGTTAAAAAGAGGAGAAGTTGATGAATTGGTAGCAACAAAGGAATCGAGAGAGAAAATATATTAATTGTTAGTTTTGTAAAAAAATAGTTTTAGAAAGTTTAGATAAACTCAAGAAGTTGTAGGAAAACGAAAGGCATTTTAAAAGCAATGAAAGGATAGATCAAAAAGAAGAAATCTAGTTTCTTTGAGAAGAAGAAGTATTTATTTCATGGATAAGAAATAATATTTATGACAAGATAAAATAAGTGAATTTAGGATGTTTTACAATCGAAATAGCTTTTTGGGTTTGTTAATTAGTTAGAAACCAAAGGCTAGTTGAAGGGTAATATAAAAATAAAATTAGAAATTATTGTTGTAATAATGGTTTGTTGGTTGTTAGTGATACAGTGGTATTTATTTGTATGTTAGTATTGAATGGGTTGTTCATTTAAAGCATTTCTTCATGCCTTCTTCACCACCCGAAACTGATTTGATTGTACTCAGGATCTTTTTTCGCCATTAAGAGACAATTTTTGGGCTAATTACTAAGCTCCGGATGATCGATACCTAATCAAAGAAAAAATATTTAAAACCCCAATAAATCCTTTAAGAAAAAGAACAAACAATTAATTTATTACCATAGATAACTCCGATACGGAATTCATAGAACACTTTTTGATCTTTGCCCTTTCTTGTCTTGATGTATTCTCTGAAGTGATCAGATTTGATCTTGTCTTTGAGGAAATTTTTAAGCAAAACATTGTCCTTGCATTGATAAAGGAAATACTGCCATTTGCTACTAGACTCATCAGTAACCACTTCATTGTACTTGTTGACTCTCGTGAAGTAAGATTGGATCTTCTCGTAAAGTTCTCTGTCACCAAAATAAAGTCTGATTTGGTTTTTTAGCCAAGTGTAAATATGACCGAAATTATTCGTTTTTCTCCTTTCTTTTATCTTGTTTTGCTTTTCCATTTCACCAGCAGCGGCATTCATTTATCCTTGATTTTCTTTCTTGCCATGGTTTTCTTCAGAATATGAACCACAAACACTACTGCTACTGCTGCTACATTGATCTTCTTCATCTGGAGAGGTTTAAATCAAATTGTTGTAGTGGCTATCTCTTCCACTAGAGCTGCATTCTTCTTGACCATTTTCTACTTTGACTCCAAATTCTCTAGCTTTTTCGGATGCTCGTTTCGAGGGAGTTTTCTTGAACAGTCCGTGTCGTTACTTAGGAAGTGCAACACTATTTATTTTGATTTCAAATAACAAAAAAATCAATTGATGTTTTACAACATTAAAGAACCAAAGAATGCTAAGTTCATTTTCAAATGTTGTCAATTTAAACAAATTTTTTATGCTTTTATGCTTGTTTTACATTCTTCCCTTACATTAATCAAAAGTTATTTACTCCTCTAATTTTTACAAAAGTGGATGGTAATACAATAGATAAAAAGTTTTCCTTAAAGAAACTTGTTTCTCAATTAATTTAGTCTTCCCAAAAAGTGAATACAAATAATTATTTCCGAATATCCACTCTTTTAAAATATCTTAATCAAAGCTATTTTGGGGTATTAGCTGGTCTTAAGAGTTCAAAAGAGACTTCTACCCTTGAAGTTATGAAAATTTCTTTCTTGATTTTCTTTGATAATAAAAACCATGCAAAGAAATATCCTCACTTTAAAATTAATTCCACTTTTTTTTTCCAGGCCCTGACGAGAGTATCCCCAGGATATAAAATAGAGCCCATCGATGAATTGATTATATTTTAAATGTGGGAGTAAAGCAAACACCAGCTATTGTCGCTTACGTTGCAAATAGCTCAAATTTTGGGAATCAAATACTGGCTCGATTTTCACTTGATTTAAATTCCACTTAACCCACCACAAAACTGATAACGCTTCCAGAAGAAAAAAAATGCGAAATTATAGAATATTATTGACTAAAAATAACTCGTCCTATTAGCTGAACTGTGGGAAAATAATTTCTCAACCAAATAAGTGCTGAGGTTGTTTTATGGATTCAATCGATTGTTTCCCCTCTGAAATTTTTAAAATTAAGTAATTTAAAGTACTCTTTTTTTATGTCTATTGAAGCGATGCTGGAGATTGCTGGATGGGCTGTTCCACATTTACTGATTATTGTCGGCTATGAGCTTAGCTACGGATTCATAAACTAATGTAAGACAGCGTGCTAGGCAAGCTAGTGGTTTGCTTGGAGGAAGCTAACCTTGAGAGAATTATTATTGTTATTGTTCTCTTGATGATTAATGAGAACGGGAATAGCATAGCCAGACTACTGCGAGTTTGGAATGAAATTAAAAGGAGGAACTTACGTAGCAGTAACATTGCTTCCTTCTTTGGACAGTTTTTCATTGGAAGAAACGAAATTGAATTGTGGCTAGAATAAATTCATGTAGTTGCTTTGAGGGAGAGACATTTGCCCATTGTTAAGATTGTTAGTAATGATGTTTTTTGAGTTGGGAGCAATATTTGTGGAAGAAGAACCACAATTTGCAAGGTTGTTAGTATTGTTAGTAGAGGGAGTTATAGAGTAAAGTTATTACTGCTGAGGAGACTATGAAGGTGTGGCAGTTAAGATCGAAGTCAAGCTAGGGATCTTGCATGAAGCTGCTGTGCTGATTTGATTGTTGGAGGTTTGTTTTTACTACTGAGATAGTTTTGGGAAGGTATTTTCAGAGATTTCCATTGGAATAGTAGTATTTGAAAAGGAGTTCTCGTTGCTTGAGCTGCTACCGAAAAATGTCTTAGGTAATTTAGAAGAGTTTACAAATAAGAAAATGTCTCCGTCTTGTTTAACTTTCTCGAATATCTGCTTAAAGTCATGCTGAGCACAATCAACACAGACAATGTTCAGGCCAAGTTATCTAGCATATTCTAAGAATCGCTGTTTCTCAGAAGGATTCACTGAACTTTGAGATTTCAGCTAGCAAATTTCATTCGAACAAGAAGCCATAGTTGGGTAAGATTCGAAAGAGGAAGAAGAGGCTGTCTTATTATTGGTATTAGCATTATTTTATGCTAGTTGAGGAAGTTAAGATCGTTGTTAGTAATAGTATACAAGCTGCTATTGTGGCACAAAAGGCATAGAACAAGATTACTGCTAGATCAAAAGAGGAAGATTTTGTTAAGGAAAAAACGAATCTTATGTTATTCCTGTTGCCGTTCCTGTTGTTGTCCCTGTCATAGGTGTCATAGAGAAATTTTAAGGTTTGAGTGTCCCAAATCCATCTATTTAAGCAATCCAAAATAAGTAAAATTAATGAACTAGATAATAAGAAAAAAGCCAAATTGAAGAAATAATTATGTAAAAAACTGTAAGCTTCAGAAAGGGATCTTTGAGGAACAGGAAGAAAAACTTACTGCCCAAATTTCATAAGATTAAATTATCTTTTCTGGTTTGATTTTCTCCTACGTCTGTAAGTGATGAATGAAAAAATACGAAAATTCCCCCTTCATCCATTTCAGTTTTCATAACTATCCCTATGCCCCCACTAGAATAAAACATCCCCAAGTAGAATAATTCAATATTATGGATATTTTGGTTCACTGGAAAAGTCCACCTTAATCTTTCTAATCTGACTGGATGCTTGAATCGAAGGCTTCCAGAAATTATTAGTGACCCAGCCCAAAAAAGAAGGCTGTACGGGAATCACTTAAAATCTAGATATTTCTTAAAATATTTAATCCCAAACAGTCAAAACAAAGGGAAAAGCTTATTGAGCAAAACCGATTCAAAATCACATCCTGAGTCATAATCGCTGTCTTTCTCTCAGATTTTATGAAAGCAGCCAGTGAAATAATTATTCCATGGAAAATCTCAAGGAATCTTCATTTTCTCTGTCTTGTGCAGACAGTTTGGATAACGAAAAAGAGTTGTTGAGAATTTAAAATGGGATGGAAGGAGGAGTTTAGGAAACAATTTTCGTTTGGGAAACTCGAAAGAAAATCATGAAAACACACATGGTATTGTGAAAAATATGATAATGGCAAAGGTAATTGAATGGAGAAACTGTAAAATTTCAAAAGTTAAATGACTGATAAATATTTTTACTTAAGGAGTTTGCTGGTATGAATTGGAATCGTTGCCCTTAGATAGAGACAGGTCCTGAGTTCTGCAAGTGCATCTCCTTGTTGATGTTATTGTTATTGAAAATCATCTGGGTTGATTCTAGGATTGTTAGTAAGATACGAAGTGAGGGTAGTAAAAGTGGAATCTGAAAGGAGACAACAGCAATGATGGTAGTTTTGTAGTAATGCTTATTGTTTTGCTGCAAAAGCACTTCTTTTTCAGAAATTCTTTGATTAATATTTTGTTTAATTAAACCTTTTAATGTGTTTTTTTGTGTTTTTCTTCTGAAATTTAAGGCTGCACCCGAGATATATCTTTTGATTTAGTCTGTGGGGCGGAGAACAGAACAAAACAACGTTCGATCAAGGATAATTAAATATAATTAAAAAAACCTCTCTGTGTATTAATTCAATTCTTCAACAGGCGTCTTACATTTCATTATCTATCCATATCTCCAAGAAAGATAGTAGTCGTATTTTGCTAGAACTTTCATTTCTGAAAAGCAAAATAGACGATAAGAAAGAAACTAGAAGACTGATTGTAAGGGGGGTTTTTTCTTCTTCTTAAGAAGATTTGTTTTTTGTCACTAATCTAAGTAATACCTTGCCTTGTAAGGGGAGGGGGGATTGATGATTTAAGTGAATGAATCAAGATTTTTATTTTTATGGAATCTCATTCTTTTTCTGCTCTTATTGCCCCTTTTCCTGAGAATAGCTTGCAAATAACTGCAGGTTTTCTCTCTTTTACATTGAGTGGATCTTCTGCAAAATTTTTTTGTTTTTTCTAAATCTTCGAATTTCCAACCGCCATATCTGCCTTTTTTCATACATTTCTTTGGCAATGAGTAAATCTTATTAACTTTTTTCATTTTTTTCATTTTTTGTGCCTTCCTTCAATTAGTTTCTCATTCCATTTTACGCGTTTACTAACCCTAAAAATATCTTGATCTTGAAATCTATTTTTCCTTCCAACTCGAGCAGTAAGATCTTATCTTGGAATACTTATTTCAACTTCAAAATGAACTCAAATAACTGAAACTCAAGACAGCTATCTAATCTGCAATCCTTAAATCTTAAATGTATTAGAGGAGAGTGCTGGGAAGGTTTAATATTCTGACCTTACTCTATTTCCTCCCAGTTGATTTTATCTATTTTCTTAATATTATTCTCAAGCTTGACAAATACAAAATTTTTTTTTGAGCTACTGGCAGTAATTTGAAGATAAATAACTCCAAAAAATAAAAAGTTCTCAAAATATTAGAGGATTCTTAAAATAAGCTCCTGGTTGTTGAATTGCTCTCAAACATTCCATTTATCGTTCATTTCTCTTATCCAAATAGAAACGAGTAGTTCCACCAAAAAATAATTTGAATTTATCCTAGAACTACTCTCCATAATAATTTTTTTTAAGAAAAAGAAATTTGCATGTCTAATTTTAGGGGCAATCATCTTTCTAAGTCATGCACAAAAAAACATATGTACTAACATAATAAAAACAGGATCTATAAACTGAGTAGGCTTATGATGACGTATATTATTGAAACAAAGATTAAAAAATAAGAAATAAACTAGAAACAAATGAATATTTCAATAATTATCACAATCGGAATCCAATCAATAGATGGAGGATCATTTTGTTATGACATCTATCTAGACAATCAGGCTAAGCTTGCAAGATTGAAAGTTTTTTGTATTCTAACAAGATTTTTCTACTCTCTAAGCTTAACATTATAAATTTCCTTCTCATTTGGGTGATTATTTCATTGTGCTAATTTAAATATTGATGATTTTTTTCTTCCGACTTTTCTCTTAAATTTCTTGATCACTCGAATGCAGCAATTAATCTGTCTACTTTGAGGTGATATGCTTGATTTTACTCTTAATGACAGGGTACTCCTCTTAGTATAACCAAAATTAATTTCGAATTGATTGTTTTGCTTTTTTCTCTAAGAGGTATTTTTATTCCCACTCCGTCGTACAATTTAATCGAAACCGGGGTTTAAAAAAAAACAAATAAATAAAACAAGTACGTCTTAATCTTGTGGATGTTCTATTGGTATTGATTTCCTTTTTTCTTATGTTTGGATTTACTCTTGTAACCGATACAATCCTAACAATTATCAAAGAAATAATAAAGATTCATTATTTTCTGCATCACAGACTGTCAAATGAATCAAAATCGATTATCTCTTAAGAACAAAAAAGACGAAACTAAATTAGACATGAAAAAGGGAAGAATGCTCTATTTTTCAGCATCCCTATTGAAAAAGTAGATATCCTCAATTATGACTAGTCTATTAATCTCAGCGTAATATAAAAAATAACAGGAAAATTGAGAAAAAGAAAGAGTAATTTATTAATTCAGTAGAATGAAAGTCTCCAATATCAACAGAAATAAACGATAAAGTCAAACGAAGCGTAATAGTTTCATTTTGTATCTATTCTAGAACTGAGAATCAGCTAAATAAAAATTTAAATTCATTTTCAAAAAGGAAGAATTTGCAGTTTAACAAGAATAGAGTACTTTTGACATAATGAAACTCCTTTGCTGTTGTTGTTTCTATATTTATCTGTCCTTGAACATCAAGTTTAAAAAGAATTTATGTAATTTAAAATAATTCTCCATAGAAATAACTCTAATTCTATACCTACCATTTTTTCCTCTTTACAATATCATTACCTTCAGCTTTCGTCATTTCCTACATAATCCAAGAGAGATTAAAGTGCAGAATTCTTCTCTAATTGCATATTTCCTGCATGCGCTTCTGAAAAGATCTTGTTCCAATTTTTCAACGTTCCTGCGATTGCAGCAAAGTCTTTGGTTAGTTTTTTGTTAATTGTATGGCTGAGCGCTTAAGCTTAATCTTCATATTCGAGCAGATGTGAAAAGAATGAATGCATCTTGATCCTTTGTTTTTCAAGAATTTTATCATTCTCTGTGATCTTCCTCCCAAACTCCAAATTGTTGTTGTGGTTTTCATTTTTTTTCACAAAATAATCTTGACCGCTTTATTTTTTCTAGATAAAACTAGATAACTCTGAGTTCATTCTTGACATTCTCATATTTGGAGATAGCGAAGATGTCTATGAAGTTCCATTGTTTTTCGGAGAAATTTATTTGGCGTTTTATCTGTCAGATTAGGTATTTTTATCGAAATGCCTTTGCGTAACGGAATTGTTTTATCTGATAAATTAGAATAACTGTGATTGATTAATATCATGAGAAGACTGTTAAGACTTTTGGAACTGCTCATTCTAAACGATATTTTAACTTAAAAAAACCTATTCTTTCGCAATTGGTAACTACGTCTTTAGCAATCCTTATTTCTTTTGGATTTAGATGTTCGACAATTACTTCTGAAGCTGATTGTTTCCATCACTAGTTTGATTATCTTTAAACGTAACGGAGTCTGAGAATGTTTAAGTTCTGTGCAATTTATTCATGGCTACTTCTGATTCCAGCTGGTTATTCATAGAAATAGAAGATGAAAGCGTTTAGAAGGTTTATGTAGGATTTAGTAAATGGTCTCTAGAGGAGATGACATGTAACGAATGAGTAGATTTCTTACCAGAAGGTTCCGTTTGTAATTTAGTATTGTTATTCCCTGAGTACAATGCCTACTAATTGTAGTTGTTCTGTTACTACCTGGAAGTTGAATGTATGGAATGCTATAAGAGGCGCGAAGACTATTAAGAAAGCTTGGATAAAGGCTAATTGTTTTTGTTATGAAATAATTAGTTGATAAACGAAGAGTTGCTTTGATGCTAAGTTGAAGATCTGGAGGAGTAGAACGTACCTCCTGCATCTTTCTCAGTATTATTAGTAGCAGGCCCATTCTTTATCTCTTAAGAAGGATTGATGATAGAAGATATTTCTTTATTTTTTTAGCTCTTTCGTGTAGATTATCTTGGCTACGACTTTTTCTGTGATTGCTATTGAGCTTCGAGAATTTCAGATTGTAAATCAGAAAGTTCTTTGTGGATCTTATTATATTGCTCTTTCCGAGAACTACTTGGTCCAAAAAGCCCCAACTTCTTTTGCACTCTCTGCAACCTATTATCTCTGAGTAATTGTCTCTACCTCTCTTCTTCTTTCTCTTCATTCATTTGCATATTCTCCAACGCAATTCTTCGATTTGCTAGATTGGTACTTTTATTAATTTCATTTTTCGATGCATTCAAGAGATTATTCCTGTTTGTTTCGATATCGTTAGCATGATTATTTCCGAAACTATTCTTCTCAGGCGACAAAATGTGTTATGAAGAATATTTTGAGAAATTAGAGATCTCTGTATTCATATTTTATCTCGCTTTTGGGTATTATTCCTATAAGACTCTTGGTTTTTACGCAGATACTCGATTATACACAGGAGAAGCAAAGAAAAGCAAATGAGAAGAAAGTTGTTCATCTTCGGAATGAGCTCTTTAAGGAAATATTGAAGTAGCATGCTTGATTGATCTTGTTTAATTTGATTTTTTCTGTTGCTTCCTACGGCCCTAAAAATATTGCTATGATTCATTATGATCTTAATCCCTGCTAACTTCTTTAAATAGAAACAACCCTTTTTCTTGGTTTCGTTCTTGATATAGATTCTTATCGGCTTGAGTATTACCACCTGACTCAGCTGGTTGTAAGGTCTCCAATCTTATTGAAAAATTACTGAGATGTTATTTTTCCTGAAACCCTCCTTTACTGTTGTTGTTATTATCTAATGTTTCAAGCTTATCCTTGAAATTCCTTGGTGAATCATTATTAGATTTGATAAGTATTGATAGTTTTCTCTCCGTTGATTGCTGATGTGATTTAAGAAGTTGAATCTTCTTAGCTGGTGGTGAAAGTGATTCTGATCGTATTATCTATGAAGTATTCGGTGTAGAAGGTGCTTGTGCATCGTTGTATGCTTTCACGGAGAGCTAATGAATAAGTGCCCTTTTCTAAGCCATAATTATGTTCTTCTACTGTATAATCGCTTACTACTGCGCTTATTTCAATAATAACTTTTCAGAATTTAACAGTCTCTACTTAATACTTTCCTTCTTGTCAAAAATATGCTGCTGAGTCTAATCACCGCACATATTATCCTCTGTTCGCTCTTTGAAAAGCTCCTCCACACGAGTCCCCGTAGCATCGCCTTTTGGTCTGTATGTCTCTCTTTTGATATTTAATTTTAAAACCTCTTTGCACAGCCGACTAACTTCTAAATAATTTTTATTGTCTTCAAGCATCTCATCCATGGCTTTGCTGTCTTGCACCTAGAGATTAATCGAAGCAGTTAGTTCAAGATATTACACATGTTTTGAAGATTGAAACAAAATGAAGATATTTTTGTATTTTTACTTCTTGCTCGATAAGGGGAATATCTATAAGTGGAGTTCCAATGCCAATTTTTTCTTGACCAGTAGTTGACAATCTTGGTTTGTTCTCTTTTTATCTTAGAATAATTCCTTTCACTTGATTGAACACTGGGCTCAACATAGGCGATTTATCTGCTTTCATGGCTTCATTAAATTCTCTCTCTTCGTTGATTTCCACTACTTGCGCTCTTATGGTGTCGAAGTATGTCCCTTTTTTGAGTTCTAATTCTTTTAATTTAATCTTTCGATCCATGCGCTCTTTCTGGATTCTCTTCTCTGTTGCATATTTTTCTTTTTTATCTTTAGAACTCATTCTCTTTTTGTTGTTGTCTATGTTGTTTTAGATTGAGTTTTCTAGCAGATTTATGCTTTTTTTCTCTCTTCTAATTATGATTACTTTTTACTTCTCTAAAAGTAATTATTCAAATTTATTTCTCAGAATTCTTAGAATTCTTGAGTTTGTAAGCAGAGCGTACACATAAAAAAAGTCTGCTCTAGTAAATATCAGGGAGAGAATAAACTTATTGTTTTGGATTATTTAGGAAAATAATAAATATTTATTATTACGATCTTCTTATTATGCTGTTAGTTGTAAAAATGATTGAATTTCTTTTATTGTTCTTTCCTTGATTTTTTAATAGGTTCTCTTATTTCAAATAAGTGTATCTCAGCAAATATTTCTTCGAATTCATCTAACTCATTCTTCAAATTAGTTATTTTATTTGATATTTCTTTATTGTTTTCCTCAAGTAAATAACTTTTTATAAAATTAGAGATCTTCTTATATTTCTGTTAATTTTTGTGATAGTTTTTTTGTTTTGATGGGTTTCTTGACAATTAAAAGTAGTTACTTCTTATTCAGTGCTGTTCTTCTCACAAAAGTAAATTGTATATTTATTTTAGTGCACTTTTTCTGCTTAGCTTTCCAACCATCATTATGAAAATGACGAAACTAACTTTTCAAATTCATTTTGAATAACATTTATCAACTTTTTATTCAATCTAAAAAATGAAATTATTAGGAATTAATTCACTTTTTAATAACAAATTTTGTGAAAAGTTGTCAACAACAGCAACAACTACAAAAAAAGACACATAACTCGATTGGAACTAAAATATTTCATAAAATACACACACAGAGATTATTTCATTAAATTATGCTGCTGAGACTCTTTAGCATGCTATCCATGAGTTTAGGATTATCCATTAAGTCTGGGAGATCAGAGTTATTATTATTATTTTTAAGGGTATCTTCAATTTATTGCTGATTCTCATCTTGATTTTCCATACCTGCTTAGTTTGGGTCGTATATTTCCTCTTCATCCTCATCACGTTCATAAATTGGTTTTAATGGCGATTATTTCGTCTATGGAGCAGGATTAGCGGGAGTAGCTGAATTAAATTGATTTTATTATTCTTGTTTAGCAGAATTTTTATCTGCAATTTTGTTATCTTTCTTGGCATTTGCTTCAGTTGTCCTGCAGATCGCAAGAATATTATTCTGCGGGAGATTTGGATACAATTAGTTTGTCTCCTCGCAGGTCGGAAGAAGATACACAATGAAATTCTTAGCGTTGATGACTGCAGCTTCCGTTGAATTTAAGTTAATGTGAGCTTTTATTTCTAAGAAAGTCTTGAGATTTGCTGAATTCGCAGGTCGGAGTAGGATCAACGAATAGGAATCGTTTTTCAATGCTTCTGCGACAGTGCTCTTAGAGTTTACTACAAGTGTGGAACTTTCAAACTCGACAGATCCTTGCATTTTCACGATTTTAGCATCCATACCACATTTACCTTTGGATTTTACCTAAGAAAAAACAAAAAAATTGTTAGTAATCACAAAAACAGCTCTAAAATGTTCAATAAAACTGAGTAAATTGAGTGATCAATTGAATTACCAAGATAAATCCCGACCAAAAGAAATTCTCGCTATCTTCTTCTTCATCTTCTTCCTATTCTATTTCAGCCTCCTCTTGGATAGGTTTTACATATTTCTAGAATGTTCGTTTCGCATTCAAATCATCAGAAATGTGCTGCTATTGTTACAATTAACGATTTCTGCCAATATGAGGAGGTTCAATGATTGGAACGAATGGCTTGCGTACTTTTTGGTTGAGTGGGTCTTTAGTTTTATCTTTCAGCTTGAGATTGTTTTCTTTGACAAATTTATCAGAATTTAAGAGGATTGCAAATTCACAATTTGGATTCATTCTTTCTTTGTCTTCTGGGAGATTCTAATAAGCGAATTTAGTGTCTTTGATATCCTTAAACTCGACAAGCACACTGGAAGTCTACTTTATATCTTCACTTCTCTTGACAGTGACATTGAGGACAGTTCCATATTCATTTGCAATTCTGACGATGACTTACTTGCTGATCTTGAAGCCAAATGGGAAGCTGATGTATAACACAGGAGAGAGACTTTCATCTTTCATGTAATCCTTGTGATCTCCGATAATGCTTTTTCGTCTTGAAGGGTCCGAGTAAGTCAATTTCAAAGAAGCTTTTGCGAAAAAAATCAGAGAAAAGGTAAGTTAAATTGAATATTTTTTATTGATTTTATTTAGAAATTTTTACTTGTTTCAAGGAGTTCAGAGACCTTTTCTTTGTCTGTGAAGGCATAGCAAGCTGTTTGCACCATGAAGAACTTAACAAAAGCGAAACTTTGTTTGCCACGTCTGAAGAATTCGATCGCTTCAACAGGTCCAAAATTATCTTCAAAAATATCCCTGATAATTGTCTCACACTTTTCATCGAGATTGCTCAGCCATATTTCCCTGACTAAGATTGTCTGGTTAATCTAAGTCTTATTGGACATAAGACTTTGAACCCTCTCTGTTGGCATCATCATCAGGTCAATAAGTTAGCTTGAATCTTCATTGTTCAGAATATTTTTCAAGTGTGTATCATTTGGAAACAATTTTTGATTATCCTAAGAAATAGCATTAGCAAAATTACTATTGTTGATATTATTATTGTTGCTCATCGAATTAGCAAATCCACCCATAGGTGGCCTAATTTGTCTTCCGTCCAACCCTTTCCTGGGGAACTGCTATGAAGGATAAATATTTTTTTGTTAATATCCTCCGAAATTTCTACCACTGGTGTAGACTGATTCACCATTTTCGTGACCCAACCCATATGGCTGCTTGTTAGCTTGGAAGACTTTGCTATGTTCTCCTGCTTGGTGACCTAAATACGATGAAGATTCGAAAGAATTCTAATTGCTACCTGGAATTCTTTAAGGTTTGGGGTTGGCATTTCCATAGAACTTCAACTGATTTGGTCTTCTTGGGAATGCACCTTCAGGGTTGAGGTTATTGAACATTGTGGATTGTTAATATTAGTGAATCGTGTTCTTTGACTTAGCTAGAGACACCGCCCAAGCAGGATTTGGGGGTACTTCATTGCAAGCACTAAATGCATCTTCATAGCGATCAAATATGATGTACGCGTAGTTTTAGTCAGGCATATTGAAGACTTTCATGTCATTTATTTGTCCATATCTTCCGAAGAGAGATTTAATATCTTCTGCTTGAACTTCAGAACCAATATTATTCACGAATACCTTTGTACCAGCGATGTGATTACCACCTCTTCCTACAAACGATTGTGACTGCCCTGAAGGATAATTGCTGTGGTGATGTGAGAACGGTTGTTACTTCTTTTGCTAGGCCTGCAAAATCTCTTCGAAATTCTTTGGATCGTCTTCAAAACGGAAAGTGAATTATTCGGGCTAAGGAGATTAACTTGCATGTTCATGTTCCTCTTCATTTTCATTTTCATACTCATATTCCTCTTGAAGTTACTTCTGCTATGCCTAAGCCTGTGGCCGGATGTAGCTCTTTAAGGCTTCGTAGTTCTCAGCGATACTCTTGAAAAGATCTGCACCTTAGTTCATGATTTTTTGTTTTTATGATTGATTTTTATTTGCTAATGCTGCAACCTGTCTAAGATTCCCTCTTTAAATCTGGTTTTTCTTGTTCTTCGCGGTATGTTTTTCTTCTTTTGTTTGGTTTTAGAAACCTTTTTTATCTTATTTTATTTTTGAAGCAATTAGATTCTCAGGAGTGGTATCAAGTAAAAGAATAATCCCCCTTAATTTGCCTTGTGTTGAGATCAAAATTTGAAAATAAAAACTTATGCACAATTTGAATTCTGATCTTCCCTCCATCCCAATTTTAAATAAAAATAAGCTATCTCTCCCTAATCTATTTTAGAGATAAATAAATTAATAACCC
>Ga0302271_10002149_pt1 | contig 18117 bp, 18 predicted proteins | sample III_Bog_N1_1_FD_198767 | JGI IMG/M metagenome (GOLD analysis project Ga0302271, IMG submission 198767) | Peat permafrost microbial communities from Stordalen Mire near Abisko, Sweden - III_Bog_N1_1 | ecosystem: Environmental > Terrestrial > Soil > Wetlands > Peat | place: Sweden: Abisko...
ATATAATCTTTCATAACAAAAAAATCCAATCAAATAACAAGTAAAGTAACATACCTTCTTTGGGTCAAGAAATAATAATAATGCTATCTCAAGAATGCTATTACTTTAAGGCGGAAAAGGAAGTGGTTCGATTGAAAATTCTGATTGGATTGGCAAGGAGAAGAACGCATCATAGAGTACCTCGTGATCTTAGCGCTATTGCATCTCACCCAGGGAATTACTTTCGCCGTAGTTCAAGACACATGCTCTCCATAAGTTCACCCACTGTGTTTGTTAAAAATCAAGTAGATTAAGAGAAAGTTAAAGATTTATAAATATCAATGCATATGATTAGCTACCTCGCAATGAGTGTTCTTCGACGCAATGAGCTATTTCGATGAGAACGTTGTCATGTCGATGATCCTGGCCACTTCCTCTTGATAGAATCCTGATTTAAGAACTTCCGCGCAATAGCTTATTAAATATGATTTGATGAAGGAATTTTCCTCTGTGATCATCTCAAGTAATCTGCATATGACAGGCACACAGTGTGTCTTATTCTCTTCGATTGTTTTCTCCCTTTCTGTCACTGCTTTGTCTCGTACTAGCTTAATCAAGAGATTTAAAATAATCACTTGCTCTATCCCAGTTAGATAGTCTTGTTCTTCCCTATTATCCAGGGAGTAACTCAGTGCTTAGGATACATGCTTGTAGAACTAACTCTCGATGAACGCGAAATGGATGTTAGCTTGGTCTTTAAGCAGATACGCGATTTAGATTACGGTTGATTTAATATGACTATGCGATCGATTTTCACTTAGGATCTTGAATTATTTGCAGATTTGAGTCAAGAGAATGTCAGAAATCGAACGTTTTTCTTGAATAATGATATGCTCAATACACAGCATCAGACTCGTTAAGCATGTTATGTAAGACGTCGAAACACGATCGAACTCCTACAAAAAAGGATCTTCTTAACTTTCATGTTTAGCTTCAACAGACTCTGTGGCAATTTGTTCTTAAGGTGGTTTTGTTATAACTGCATGTTCTGCTGGTGTTTATTTCTAAATCTTCTCATTTTTTCGTTTTGCTATGCTTTCATCTTGTAATTCTATGAATTTCCCTTTGAATTGCTCGCAGAGTTAAATAAGATGCTCCAATAGCACATCTGAAAACAGTTAAACTTCATCTGCTTCTTTATTCTCTCCACACACCAATGGAACTAATTAATTCAAATCTGCTAGTTTCGTTGAAGCTGGCGTTAAATTGAAGATTCTCAGGAATATCTACGCACATATGATTTCATTTTGCATTTCAGGATATTACGGAGCAATCAATTGGGTATCTTCATTGGAATCTCGCAAGAAACTCTTAATATCTTGTTCCAGCATCATGATCAATTCCAACCTCATTGAATTCGTCCAAAGTAAATCAGATGTGATAGAGACATTCTCGAGTATGTCAATGACTTCAGTGCTTTGTCTTGCAGGACCTTCTGAGAACAGTCTCTGGTAGATTCTTGCAGGCAGAAGTGTTTTAGTGAATTCTGAAAAAGCGGGGTTAAGGTTAAATATTTCGTTGAGAACCTCCACCATTTGGACTCTAAGGACTGACTTAAAGAACTCCTTTTTGAGAGTGTTCAATAGAAGAACACCAGCTATGCGTCTCTTCACAAGAGGCTCCAGATTCTCATGGAAGCGAGCAAGTTTCTGAACGGAATTCAAGAACTAAAAAGGCAAAATAATGGTAAAAAAATGAGAAGAAAAGAAAAAACAGATAACTTTAACTATTCCTAACCTGCTAGACAATAGGAGTAGCCATTGTGCTGCACTCGTGAAGATTCGTCACAACATAAAGGACATATGTATTCGAAGCCATAAGTGTCTTAGCGCCTTGCTATGACCCTGATAATTCACTGAGAATCTTCGCAATCGAAATTTTGAAGGCACTCAAACTCATCTTGTGATCTAGTTCCATCTACAAAGAATTAAACATTTTTCAGATAAAAAGATTTCAGCAATGCTTATTGGGCTTTTACTTGCAGGAGTCTGACGAATGTGCTGATGTTAGCAGGGTTGAGGATAACTTATTATCCTTGGTATCTCGTGAGCAGAGAATAAGTCGCTTTGATGCATTCTTTGACTGCCTTGGCTTGCGCTTCAAATGGTTGGTTTACAGCTTGTGGATCGGAGACAGCATGAATCGGGATTGTTTCTTATTCTTACAGAATATGCTCGATTTCGTCGATGTATTTCTTGAGTTAATTGAAGATTTCCTGCTAGAATGTCTAGGGATTTGTTAATTCAAAGTTATCCGCTTCATTAAAGACTCTCAGCAGCACTCCTGAGATTTTAACTTCCTATGTAAGCTATTATTGCTGTTGTTGCTGTTGCTGCGAATCAGCTCCAGCTGCTGTGGATTAGATATCTTTGTTATTTTAAATGTTGCTGTTGTTTGCATTGGGATTATTAGAGTTGATTGGGTTGTTCGTACAACTCGGGGAGGAATTATTATCTTCTGATTATTGATTATTTTTTTCATCAACTTTGATGATGCCTTGATGCTCCAGCAGCTTATCGATGTAAATTCTACCTTAGGTCGAGTTGACTTTGATGATCTGCAGCTTTAAATTTAAGTCGAGATTATCGCGGGATAGTTAGTTCCAAATGAAATCAGGTAGTTCGATGTTTGAGTTGATTTTCCTGGTGAATTAGTCATACCTCTCTTCCCGCAGATATCGCAGAAGATGCTCATCGACATTCTTCGTTAAGGCAGTTAGAAACTGATTCACGAAGAATTACATCTTGTCTCTACCAAGAGGACCGAGCTCACGGAGTAGCTGCATGTTCAGAAACTAAAGTTCTTTTTTCTCTTCTTCGGAGTGTTTGCTCTTTGCAGGTGTCGATTCGGAGGCATCGAATTCTTCTTGTTCTTGATATTTTCATTTGGAGATATTGCCATTCAGATGAAAGCACCCGTTTGGGGTTTTGTTTTGGGTAAAAATATTTCGGTGTTGTTTCTGAAATGGTGTATTTTTACCTCAATGAATTGGCTAGCTTAGACGATTGATAATAAGTTGTGTTCGGCACTTTATTGACTTTGTTCTTCCTCGCTGATGTTCTTCCATCCCCATCTAAGATCCCAGAAGCTGTATTTCTTTGTGTAGTTGATTTTCTTTTTCTTGATTTTTTTCTAACAAAAATCCCTTATTTTCAGAAATATTGAGTATTTGATTATGGCAGGGAAGACAAAGAATAATACATCTTTTTCTTTGCTAAATAAGGGTGAAAACTTATTTTAAAATCAATATTTCGCCAAATATTTTTGTTGGTTAATTGAATATGAACCAAATGCGGAAGATTTAGATCTGCAAAGCTGTTCAGTGAATAAATAATTGTATTTTTGTGTGTGATTCTTTCCCTTCAATAAACCAAATTTTTTGAGGATACTATCATTAATAATATGATATCCTTCCCCTTGGATTTACTCATCATATTTGATGATGATATTTGAACAAACACAAAACAAAAAACTACCTAAAAATAAATGTCTCTTTTTTTTTTTCTCAACTACTCAATTGCTTTGTGTATCAGTGTTATGCGATGTGCTCGCAAAATACCCTTCGTTGTCCGATACCAAATATTCAGCAAGGTACATAGGATAGATTCTGTTATTATCAAATATTCCAACTACGTCAATCTCTTCCGCATCATCTTCATCGTTCGGATTATTATTTCCCTTGTTACCACCATTAGAAACAGCAGCCATATTGTTTTCCTCATCTTCTTTCGCAAGAGAATCATAAAATTAACTAAATTCTTTATCTTATTATCGAATTTTAGGTAGACGCTTCAAATCCTTCATATCTTCCTTAAACATCAAGCTATGACCAGTGATCACCTTGCAAATCAAGCAGAATTGCTTTTCTACTTCGGCGTTTTCCTTTATCTGATTTGTTCTCAGATCTGCTTACGGCCTGCTCGTTAAGGCAATACAATGCGAGTTGAATCTATCCAAATCGATTCCGATGTTCATGCCTGCATGCACTCTCACATCGAATCCTACCTCAGTGCAAGAGTAAATATCCACTAAGACATCCTTAGGAGCTGTGAAGCACATATCCTACTTCTCTGATGGCTTCTCTTCCCATTTAGAATGGATCTCCCTCAAGGAACGTTAGAAGTTCTCGAACAATCGCATGTTCTAGATGAAAGTCAGACTCTGCAGCTAGAGTTTCTCCTTTCTAAAGATCGTAAAATATTTCTGGAACTCGCTTTGCTAAAGACTATCGGTAGTGCCCTTAGATATCACCAACGTTTTCGGTTTTAGGTCGTCTATGTACTTGTGATCCCAAAGTTTGCACTAAAAAGGATTCAGTAAGGTAGTTTTGATGAGCCGATTAGCTTCTTCGACATCTTACTTTCTTCCGCGAATTACATACTGCAACCCTCGATTCGAGTCTGAAGTGCTCTCAATGATCTTAAACTTGTCACTCGGCTTGCCAAGGTAGTTCTTAATCTTGTTTTTCTTCATGAGTACCTTCACCAGATCAAAGCAGAATCCAGTTTAATTCATGTAAGACGTCAGGAAGTTGATTTTCATGTTCTGAGCTTGTCTCACAGCCTTCTTCAAGCTCCTTATTACATCTGGAGTTCCACTTTAAATAACAAAACAGAGAGAGAAAAAAACATTTGCAAAAAGAGTCAAAGAAGGGCAAAGATATTTTCTATTTTATCTCTCTTAGCAATATTCTAAATATATTACTAGTTTTTGTTCCTTAGCAGGGAATCTAAATCTAATTTATATTCCTTGTTATCTTTGATCAGGATAGGTCGTTAATCAGAGCCATTAGGGGGGATAATTATCCTCACTGGTTTTGATTCATCCACTTGATAGGCTTCTTATTCAATCTCATCCTCATCGTCATATTGTTCATCCTAGTTCTTCTTCTTGCCATCACTAGGCAGCATTGCGTAGAAGAACTCACAGTCTAACTTCGGCACGGATAGCAAGTGATTCAATAATCTGGAGATTTCACCTGGAAACTCTCTGCCATCTTGGTCATCTTCGTAGGCGTATTAGTTCGAAACAAGCACGATCGGTGAGTGCTTTTTGGCGTAGTTCCAATGCAACAGCAATTCGTTTTGCATGTCTGTAATGAGATAGGTGTAGATATCTTTGAACTTTTCCTCTTAGCAGAACAGCAGGAGATTCGGACGGTGCTTCAATTAAGCATAATCTCCATTGGATTCCATTCCCCTGGCGATTCTTCGGATAGATTCCAGAAAGATTTTACAAGTACGCATCTCTGAAGGGAGAATCAATCCAAAATTAGAACTGGTGATGTTCTCCATGAGAAACCGCTTGATATTCTCGTCCAGATTCGAAAAGTCCTAATGCAGTATCGAAAATGTGATTTTCTCCGATGGGAAATTCTGCATGGATGTGGATTAGTACATCACCATTGAGTTAGGTTTTGAGCGATGATTACGCTACTATTAAAGGGGATTATATTAGGAACCACCTGTGTTTCCATAACACGTATCACGTTCGCCATTCGCATAATACACTTGGACTGAACTCGTTAAATCCTAATTATTGTAATTGCTGTTTCTGATACCACTATTGCTTTCATAGCAGCTTCTAGTTCCCCTGCTGCTACCAATGTTGTTGTTGTCCTCTCTTTAACCCCTGTTTTGCACTGCATTATTATTTCTGCTATTTTCATATGGCACCATATTTGTCTGGAATTCCCCTTGCTAATTCCTACCAAATTTCGAGTTATATTTGGCAATGTCTTTAAATACAAATTAGCCAACATTCGCTGTTCTCACTACGAGCTGAGCCTATGAATCCAAGTAATTTCCATTCACCATGATAGATAAAAGTAACTCTTCCATGGCAATGGATTCAGCTTTGCCTGCGATCAAAGTAACTTGTAAATCTCTTGATTCAAGTACTTTAAATTTCTAATAATCACTCGGATCCACTATGAGTGCGTTCACATTATGGCCAATGTTACTCAGCTCCTTTGCGTCACTCAGAACTTCCACTCCTAGTTGTTCTTCGATTGACTGAATCCTTTCATCATCTTCAAGCAGTCCAAACTGTTCCACAGTGCAGCATTCAACTGATTTGAATATTTCCTTTGTGATTTCTTCTTGCATCTCTTGCAAGCGCGTAACTGCCTCCTGCAGTTTACCCAAAACAAATAAATAATTATCTAAATATATGTTTATCCATTTTTGTTGTTTACTTCTTCGTAGAATTTCGGGATTTGGTATTTCAAAATTGGGTAGGCAGATTATGTGTTCGGGATGATCGCAAATGTAGGGTAAACATCTTAAATCTCGCTCAGATGATGCTGAACAAATACTCTGCACTCAATCTTCTCGAAGAATGTGAATTCTCTATCCACGAGGACATTCTTGCTGAAATGTTCTTCCACTATCTTATTTCCTTCACGGATTTCTTCATCCGTGCCAGTTAAGTACAGCATCCCTGACTTTTAGTCAAACTAGCATGCTGTCTTTTTCTGCCTAAACGCCTCACGCAGCTGATCGTATTACGTAAAATATGGGTTTTGAATCTTTGTTACTTAAAGTGAAATCAGGCGTTTCAAATCGTTCTTGATTTTCTTGATTTCTTTTGACGATTTGCTTTGTCCAGTTGCTTCAGCGCTTGATAATTTTTCCTTCAAATAGACAAATCCAATGAAACTCTTTTCTGATGTCAGCTCTTTAATGCAGTAGAGCGGTTCCTACTGTTGCTTTGGGAGACATGTGATGTATTCATTGATTTTAATTCTGATTATCTTCTCAATGAACTGATCTTGATATGATTGCAAGAAGAAAATGGTCGATTTAAATCTCATATTGATGATTTCATCCCATTCCTTGAAGAAGATTGATATCGCATGGTGTGCTCCTGATACTGAGAATCTAACTTGCGAGCTAGTTCTGTTATCTTCGATAAGTTTCAAATGTTTTTCTTTGGCTTCCGCTGAAAATCTTTTCAGCACTGCTGCGTTGAATAGTTCTTTGAACATACTCGGAAGAGTCGACGTGATTTCCTTCTTCAATTGATTATTGAAAGACTATTTTAGCTGATTGCTCGTGATCATCTGCTTCTCCACGAGATCAGGAAAAATAAACTCCTTCGTGACGATCTCGAATTCACTCAAGAAATTCTTAGCTCTCTCGAGTTGCGTCTTGTCATATCCAAAGAGAATTATCTCAGAATTCTTCGTTAAGTAGTCATTGCCTGACATAAAACCTTCGTAGTCAGACTCCGCAGATGAATAATACGATTGGCTCTTACTCGCATTGCTATTGTTCTCTTCAGCGCTGTTCCTGTTGTGTACCATTAGGTTACCCAAACACACAGGTGAATAAAATAAAATTCTATTACTTTTTGGTGTCTTTGAAGAGGCTCCAAGTAACAATTTAGTATGTTTTTTGAAGGAAAGTAAAGAATGGTGAATCGAAGAACGTCTTGTCTCCGATAATGTGATCTAGCGCATCTTTCTTGATATCTTTCAGGAAAAACTGCAGGCAGACAATATCCCTTTGAGCATTATCGATTTCCTAGTAGAGCTCTTCGAATTCACTAGGATCGAGATCTAAGTTCTTGATCGTCAGAATCTTATCTTTTTCTTAGTAGGATATGCTGCCTAGGTGCTAGCTTAAGAAAGTCTTCTCTAAGTAATTCAAGAAGTAGATCTTCAAATCTTTTAGAGGAATCGACAGCTCATTATCGACTGACATCACCTTGTATGTCACATAATCGGACATGACTCCATTACAAAATTCACTGAGTTTCGCATACTAAGGATTTGGCAGCTTTGCTTTGAATCGAATGTCTTCGATTTCATGGCTAATATCGCCATCGCAGTTAATCTCAAAGATATTCGAGAATAATTTTCGGAGACTCCAGAGACTAGTGCAAGAAACTACCACAGTGTTAAGTTATTTCGAAGATTAGTCATCGATGTTTTCGGAGGGGACTATCATGTCAGATTTATCCTTGATTTCGTCTTCGCTATTGAGATTACCTTCATTATATTATCCACTGGCTTTTCCATGTTCTCTTTGATCTTCATCATCTTCATCTTTACCTTGATGTTTCTCACTTTATTCAATTTGTGGAGGATGCTCCATACTTAAGTTATTCTCACCATTCAGGTCCTCTTAATCTTCATGAGGTTGAATATTTTAAGAAATTATTATTTCTTTTTATTTATTATTGCTAGAATCAGTTTGCTCTTTTACATGAGTAGTACCTTCTGATCCTGTTACCATATCCTCCACATTTTCTACAGATCCTTCGGGTTATCTATTATGATGTTCCTAAGCAATTAGATTCTTCTCTAGCTCTTCTTCTTTAAGCATATTGTCCATTTTCCAGTTTTTTTTGTTGTCAAATACTATTTTTGTGAAATCTATCTTATCAGGAAAATTTTTCCTTTTTTAATTGATTCTTCCAATTACAATGGTTTCCAAGTAAATCACTCAGATTTAGGTAATTTATTTAGCAAACATCATCTTAGGATTAGTTGCTCCCCCTTCCCATTTTAGTGAAATAAATGTCTCGGATTTACGTAAAATTATTAGAACAATCCCACAAGGTAGTTTTTGTTTGTTATTGATGCATTTTATTTAGAAATCTATCCATAAATACACGCATGTATTGCATCCTTAATTTAGCTATTAATTTAATATCTTGCAAACAATAATAATGCTTGAATATTAATATTTTAAGTGAAAATCATTTAATTTAAATGGCTCATTTAACAAGGAACAGGATCCTTAATCAAACAGGATATTAGCATCCTATCAAACCTTTCAAACATGCTATTATTATTATTATTCTTATTGCAGGCAATTCAAGCAGAATCAATAAAAATTTTATTCATTAGTTTCACTCACAATTCGAGTCTAATCCTTCAATTATCAATATCTAAACACATCTACATATTGTTCATTCGTATCCTTGCTATTGAGGAAATTAACCATTTACAGTTGAATTGTGGTAATCATATTCACACACAAACGCATAGAATCAACTCCCCAATTTCTAATTTTTCTTCTGATTATTTCCTATTTTTTTGATTTGAATTCAAAAAAAAAAGTTTCCTATTTGTCTTTCTGATTCAGGATTTGTGACTGGCTTATGAAACAATACAAAAGCAACACTCGTTCTATCAAAGATCACTGTTAATTCTTTTGATAAATATTGATTCAGAGAGGAGAAAGAATCATAAACTGCTATTAATTAACAGCTAAACAGACACAAATACAAATACAAACACAAACTACACACACACATACTAACCTGAGCTCTCTTAATCCTACAATGAGCACTTACAACCCCATGAAGAACAACAACACTTTCACTTATAATCTCGACAACGAGAAGGGCTACATCGTGAATCCTCCTTCGCACATCTCCAGCAAAAAAGACTTCTCAGCAGCATAACTTCCCTCTTCTGCTTCCCTTCAAGCACTTAATCAGCATAAATACCCCGAAACAACAACAACAGCAATAATCTCACACCTTCCTAGCCAATAACAACAACCTTAATAATACCCACCCATGGATTCTCATTACTCTGATTCTTAACATCGCTTAGCCATGAAGTTTAACTCGTAAATACCTGAAGAACAAGCTCAAAATACCATTAACTACTAGCAACCTACTTTTTCTCACTGCTTACCTGGCGAAAAACAATTTTCCTAAGCTAAACTCGTGTCGTTTCTTGGTTCATTTTATCTTTTACTACTGCTGCAATCCCTAGCTGTTCTGAGCAGCTCATTTGTTATAAACTACTTCTTCCCTGAGATTCTCGGTGACATCACCTAATCCTATACTTGGATTCTATATATTATCATTGGTCTCTCAGTGGTGATCACATTCTTAGCTTTTTAGTTTAGATCTTATTGGAGTATATCCCCCTACAACTACACAGCACTGATTCTTCAAACTCTAGGAATGATCAGCTTATCATTGCTATGCATAAGCAAATACAACAATTAGATTGTGTTCTTGACATTGATCGCAATATGCAGTGTGTACATGTCCTTACTTGTCTACGTGCTGATATCGAAATCAGAACTTAATATTAAAAACTCCCTGCTGTTCTTAGCATGCAGTGCGGTGTTCATATATCAACTATTTTTGATATTCACAACGTTGTCTGCACTAAGTTCCTTATTCGTGCTTCTCGTGCTGATCCTGTGGGGTACATTTATCCTCTATCACACCTAAACTAGGATTTCCAATATCGAATAACTCACCTAAGACACAGCAATCTCTGTTGTTTCTTTAATTCCAGATATCACCGCTCTAGCTCTTAAACTTGTAGATCTACTTAGATAAGCTGCGTTGTAAGAAAATTATTGAAATTTATAAAGATTTATTTGTATTTTATGTGTTTTTGTGTTTGTGTGTGTTGAAGGAGGTGGATATTGACATATTCCCATTGTTGGCATTTATTCATTTGTGCAACATGCAAATATATATTATTCCATTTGGTTCGTTTATGCCCATCATTTAGCTAGAAAGTTAGTTTATTCATATGGTGAATGTGGTCTGCAGTTATTTAATAATATTGTGATGTTTGAAGTGGATGGCATCATCGAGAGGAGTTCTGTCCCAGATATCTCTTTGCGAGAAATCTAAACGTGCAGTGTATTTTAAATACTTGATGATCTCTGCCTGTCCATCTGCAGCTGCGATGTGTCCGATGTTGCGCTCATCGATATTCGTGAAATCATTTAGGTTCTTCAAGCCAGAATGGTAGAGCATCTTCAGAGTGTCGATATCGCCTTTGCTGCCACTCTCGAGTAGGAGAGTAGTGATTTCTTCTTTGTCTCCAAGCACTTAGGCACCTGCAGTGACCAGCATAAGCGCGATACTTTTATTCTTCTTCAGGATAGCTTCAAGCAGCGGAGACCTACCGAAGTAATCAACGATGTTTACATCCACTTTTTCTGATATTAAGAACTGTACGACTTGTTCCTTCTACTCGCGGACAGCCAAATGGAGAGCAGTCCTAAATATAAACAATTTATTAATATAATTTTGGTTTGGTAAATTACCTTTTGTCATAGTCGCAGAATTAAAAGTTCGTCTGCTGGACTTTCATTTCCTGAAGATAATGCATGAACCCATACTAAGCCATGTAGCATGCGACATTGGGTACAATGTAGCTCTTAATGAGATCAACTTGCGATTATCTGTAGTTCCCTCGAGCACTGAATTTCTCTGTGATTGCTTCGACGAGGTTTTCTTATTTGATTTCGAATTTCTGATCGTTCTACTGCAATGTGAGCTCACCTCTGAGATTCTAGCTCATCATAGCTATCACATCGATTCGACTGTATTTCTTGGAAAGAAGGAAGGTGAGTTTTGCAAGAGTCGCTTCCGTTGTCATATCACCACCATATGCAATCCCTAGCGATTCATAGGCGTTTGAGTTAGACTCACTCGTGTAGGATTTCAAGGATTAGGATATCGCGACAATGATGATCTCCTTTTCAGCTGCTTCGATAAATGCATCGACTAAGAAGTCGTCACTCACAGGAAGATTGCCAGGTCCATATCCTTCAATGATGATGCCTTTCACTCCTGGAGAGCGGACTAAATGAAGGAGCGATGTCTCTGTAAAGCAAGGACTGAACTTCACAATCTCAATGTTAGCGTTCGTGATGTCGTCTTGAAACTGAAAGAGTAATACGATTATAATAAGAGTTTCAAAGGATTTACCTTCTCTAAAATCATAATAAGAAGATGAAAAAGTTACTTCTGCCACTTCGATTGGATCATTTCTGAGCACGAGTTGCCAGTTGACTTCCACGTGCACTTTGAATTCAGCTAAGGCTGGAAGGTTAGGAGACATAAAACAGTCTAACCCTTGTGCGTCGATCTTTGTCGATCTGTTTGCTCGAAGCAACTTATGATGGAAAAATATCGACACTTCAGGCACGTGAAAATGTCCTGCTATCGTCAGGGCTCCTAGTAAATTACTGAACGCATCGTTGCGCATAATAGACAGTGGTACCATCGATCCAGTGAAGATAATTGGCTTAGATAAATTCGTGATTAGAAACGACAGAAACGAAGCTGTGTATGCAAGTGAATCTGTGCCATGTACTACTACGAACGAATCAAATTATTCGTAGTTCTCTTTGACTGTCACGAGCAGCTCCTGAAGACATTTTCTGTCGAAGCTAGTTGAGTTTGCGTGAAGGTTTGCCATTTCCAGCACGCGATAGTAGATCCTTCTACCGAATTCGCTGAGGGGAGTCACTAAGAACCCTTCAGTTGCATGCTGCTAGGTGAACTCTAAATCGCAGAAATAACTAAATTTCTTGAGTGTCTGCTAGAGCAGATTCCTTGGGAGAACCATCGTATTCATACCATGTTCGTCTCCGCATTGAGCGCCTAGAAACCCTCCAGCGTAGATAATCAGCACTTTCTTGTCTTCTTCGCTGGAGTTCATTTCCGTTTTAGATGCATTACCTTCGTCTTTCTCAAGCAGCGAGAACATCTCTGTTTCTGTCAAATCAACACTCTTTTTTCCTCCAGAAGAAGATTTATTAGGAGAAGATTCCTTTATTTAAGAAATAATATTTCCGTTCTGCTGTGACTGCAGAGACACATGAGAGGACTAAGCTGAACTATGAGGAGTGCCCGAAGAAACAACTGACAATTTCAATGCAGACAGCATGCCCTCTTTATCGGCATGTCCTTTCATTGGAGATGGCTTTTCGAGATGAGTAGAAGAAGAAGGCAAAGTAAGGCCTTCACTGATAGGTGATTTACTTTCCTTTTCCATATTTTTGTCTAGCTTTGAAGTTGAGTTGTAATTATTATTCTCTTTTGGATGAAATCTTTGATTTGTTTGGCTATTCCTGAAAATAATAATTGCCTTAAGAGCGTCATCTAGAGAATTTCTGACAATACATCGCATCAACTAGTGTCGACAAAAGTGCTTTCGTAGATGAAATATTTAATATCGTCGATTCTCTCATCTTCCACAGGATACATATTCTAAAAAATTAAAGATATTATGTGACATCATTTAATCCTTTGATAATCGTATGGTTACTTCTTTTTAGCTATTAGAAATTACTTATCCAGTTCATTAACCAAACCAACTACTCTTTGCTATTCCTTTAGTGCTTATTGCTTTTGACAAGTTTAGTTTGGGAGGGAACATTCAAAACAAAACAAACGAATATTGAATTTTTTGAAAAATTAGATTAACGTTGCCCAGGGAAGAATACTGATAAAAATAGCTTAAATGGCTGAGGGATACGAGTCAATCCTTGAGGAGAATGCTAGTCTTAAGAAAGCAGTTCAGCAAGCTAGGTCTGTGATTGAACGCACTACCAGTAAGATTCAATTATGGTAGATATTTATTAACAACCTTATCATATTTTGGTATCTTAAAAAAGACGATTACGAGACATTAAAGTAGATTCACGAGGAGTTTAAGATACAAAACGATCGGAATAAGAGCGAATGCTAGGAGCTGCAAGTCAAAGTGATTTAGCTAGCTAACGACAAGAAAGAACTAGAGATGCAGTTCGATGCTACGATTAGGAATCTCAAGATTGCTATTGATCTCAAACAGCGAGAAATCGAAGAAGTGCAAGCGAAGATCATTCCTTCTTTCGATCAGGATATGCTAAGGATTAAAATCATTAACGAGTTAGAAATCCCACATCGAAATATTGTTGATTCCAAGCAGTAAGAGCTTGATAGCATGCAAGAAGCTCTCTACGGATAGAAGAGAGAATTTGATATACTTGTCTCGAAACTAGAACTGCTTGGAAGAGAACATGAAAGAGATCTCAAAATGACCAAAGATAGGCATCAGGTACAGTTTTCTTAGTGTGGTTTCATCAACAGAATGGAATAAATTGCTTATTTTTGTAAAAACAGTTGGAAATCTCCGATTTGCAGAGTGAGCTGTTTAGTTTGAACGAGAAAATGGAGGACTAGAGAGACAAGGACACCATTCGGAAGCTACGAAGGGAAACAGAGGAATTAAAGTAGAAGTTCTCGCAGAAGGAATAGGAATGCGATGAGCTTCGGAGAGAAAGAGACAGATGCAGAGAGGAAAAAAATGAGAGCTTAATTAAATTTTCAAAGTAAATCGACGCAGAACGAAACGACAAGCGTATCTACAAGGCAGAAAGCGAGAAACTCGCGATTAGGGTTAGATACATTGATGAAGAAGCGAAAAAGAATAAAATCAAGCAGGATTCTTGTCTGAATGATCTCGAAATAAGCAAGAGAGAAAGAGACACTTTTCAAGATGAAATCAGGAAGAAAGATGATCTTATTCATCAGCTTCAGAGGTATAAAAATAGAAGATTGCATGAGAAAGTGGGTGGATGTTTAATTTTTGGAATATATTATGCTAACAATTACTTATTTGTTTTGTCTTAGACGTATCAGCGAATTAGAGGAGGAGCACGTCTTGCAAGAAGGGAGATCGCTTGAAAAGGAGTAGAAGATCTACACTGAAGAACGAGATAAGTTCTTAGAAGAACGTAACAAAGTGATTTCACTACAGCGGGAATTCGAGCAGATGAAGCTCAACCAAGGAGAACTCAGCGAAGAAAACAAATAGCTTAGGGCAAAGATCACAAAGGATATCTCTCAGCTGCGAACTGAGAATCTTCAACTCACCGAAGAAAGAGATAAACTGAAAAGACTGCAATAAGCGCTGGAGAAGGAAAACATTGATCATCAAAAATAAGCCAAATGTAAAGAATATAAAGAAAACTAAGAAAAAAGAAAATTTGCTTTTGGCATTTATCATAACATCTTGTTGGTTTGTTCTAATGCAGCAAGAGAAGAGCAACTAACGGAAGTAGAGAGAGAACTAGAAAACGTCAGAAGGAGGTACAGAGAATCACAACAAAGAATATCAAATCTTGAAACCAATGTAGATACATTGCAAGTAAGATATTCTTGTTTTTTTTCAGATTAGAGTGCACAAATACCTTTCCTTTTTGAGTTTCATGTTTCTTTTTTTGAATTATTTGTTTTAGCGCTACAAATAAACAAGTAGCATAGGTATAGGATTGCCTTAAGGCTCATCAAGTAACAATAATACTTCAACAGAGGAGAGCGTACTGCAGTCACTGAAGAAGGATTTAGAAATCGAAAAGAAAAGAACCTTCAAATTGAAAGAGAAATTGAAACTAGCAAATGAGAAAATAATCGAATTAATGCAGTACAAATTGAAATCCTAAGCAGCCTCGAGAGTCTAACAAGTAAGCTCTCCTTAGCCAACTGCTGCATCGCAAACTACACAGGAAAATAAGTTCTTCGGAGGAGATATCAGTACAATTAATAACGCAACAAGTGGATTCAACTATCAACCAACACTGCAGTAGTTATAATAACTCTCCTAGCAAGTGCATGTGCCTCAACCAACTGTAGCAAACCCTTTTAATTATTCGATCATGACACCTAACCCGATATAACCAGCATAAACACCTTATTTAGCTACTCTAAACTATGAAGATGAGCGAATTCTAGCTGAAATCAACAGAGCAGCTGATGCACACAAATTTTCTTACATTTGAAGCAATGCAATCAGCTAGATATCTTATTTATCTTCTCTCTTAACTTAATCCAATTTAGTCTTCTTTTCTTTTTTTTCCCTTTATGTTTTCATTCCTGTGCAATTCTTTCAATAATATGATATCAACTTAGTGTTGAAAATAATATAATTTCCCAAAAAGCTGGTTATTGGTTGGGGGAAGAAAAATTCGAATGGACATAAGTAGCTATTGCGCATATTAAAAAATTAAAAACTAGCAAATTTCTCAAAAAAAACAAGCAAATTAAACTCTCTAATCGATTAATTGATTGATTCTGTGTGATTAGCTGCAGCAATATCTCTACTAGCAGTATTATTGTTATTCTTCTTTTTCTTCGCTGTTTAGATATGAAAAATGGACTGAGTATGGACATTTCCAATAGTGGAGGAAGGATACAATTAAGAACACTCCGCGAAAAGCATTTAGACACTTTGAACTCATGCAGCAGTAGACTGGGTCAGTATAACAGTAGGCCTCACAGTCACATAGACAGCAAGGTTAAATCGAGAAAAAAAGAGATCGTTGAGGCATTCTCAGGTGGCCATGCGATTAAGCAGTATTATCTCCAAGCGAAGAATGCAACTTCCAGGATAGATTGCTCGCAGCCAAAAACACTCGACAGAAAGGAGTTTATTTCGAAGTTTAAATTCTAGCAGAACAGGCACGATGAAGTGGAAAGAACGCACATCAGAGGGACTAATCATATAATTGAGACTATTGCTGGGTTGTAGCAGCAGCTAAAGAACCATAGAGTGACATTGCAGAAGAAATCGCAATTGAATCAAACATACCTTGCTCAAGCGAATGGATTGAATAAGGCGAGCAGTACTGCTGACAATTCTCAGATTACATCTACGTTTTCATAGTCTTCTAGGAGGAACTAAACGATAATGAGTTTGTTTCAGAATTCACCCTAGGAATCTCCTTTGTTGCAACGTAGTCGAAATAGCCAAATGCTACTAGCATAGGACTCCATTATTGTAGGCTGTCAATCCCCATTGCTCTCACCAGTAAAATCAAAAAAAATATAAATAAACACATCTCCCACTCATAAATATTGTATTTTCATTATTGACTTGACTGTTCAATACCCTCTTGATGTTTGATTTCCCTAAACAGATCCTTTCTTCCTTAGGAGATTCTCCCACAACAAGACCTGTTTTGCAATTATCAAGAACTTCCTCAGGCATCGATTCATATCGCCCACAATCAGCTTAAATGACTAATAGTTCAATTAAAGAGACATTCTTGAGCAGAACCACCTCACAGCCAACGCAAGCAAACGAGTATTGGGGTGGCAGAGATTTTGTGAGAATTCAGAAAAAAAATTGTTATTTAGAACAATGCAAGCGGACAGATGTGAATTATGATGTTTTAGGGACATAGATATTAAAGGAAATTAACAGAATTTAGAAGAAAATAATATGCAGCTCCAATAAATAACTTGGATCGAACGCTAAACTGTCTGTGTACGATCTCGCTGCAAACAACGGCTATGAAGGGCTTAAAAGGTACATGCTGAACATAGCTGTGGAACATTAATTATTCTCAGCAGTATCATTGCAAGCCCTTGCCAAACTGTTACACAAGTAGCAGCCTCGCCTGGACAAAATGAAACTTATCTTGGCAGCTAAGACACTAGAGAAAGAACTCCTCAGAAATAGTTCACAGACTCATTCATACACAGAATAAGAATAACAGTAATACTAGTCATCTGAGTCTTAGATTCTTCAATCTCCAGAGGCTTGACCTTTCTCCCCCTCTCCCCTCTCTCCTAGTTGCATTTCTTTTCTTCTTAATCGAATTGCCAACACAACATTACTCGATAAATAACTTATTAAAATTGTTTATTTTTGTCTTGATTTTATTGATTTTCTTCTATTTCATGCTTACGTTCTGTTTGCAGTTGTTAATTAATATAATACTAATTACATTATACAAATGATATTTTGGTGCTTTTTCTCAACTGTAACAGCTCAATACCTAAAGATATGTGAATCATATCTTTTTTCTTTAGTTATCCTCTTTCTTAAATAACTTTGATTTATTATTATTTAAATTGCGTCAAGAGAAAATTTTCTGTAACAAATGAAGCAACCTAATGAGCTTGTTTTTAAAATCACCTAGCTTTATCACAGCCCTTAGCATTATTAATTTATAATAAAGTTTACTGTTACACAGTACATGCAGCTGGATCTTCTTGAAAATGAGTAATCTTTTAACAAATTTTTGTAATAATAAATAACAACAAAGACAAAAACACAATATTACAATAATAGCTGTAATTTTGATTTAAGTTAATAACAAAAATATCGAACACTCGTAATCTATCTTATTGTAATTGTGTCTCAGCCTGGGAAGGGGATTCTCAACACAACTCTCCCAGCTGAAATCAATTTACACCTTTCTTCTAAAATATATTAAATATCTGGAATTTTTAGATATTTGTATAAGAATATCTTTCCCGTGTATTACTGCAATTTCTTGTCAAAAAAGAGATATTTTATACTTG
>Ga0302271_10002150_pt1 | contig 18116 bp, 11 predicted proteins | sample III_Bog_N1_1_FD_198767 | JGI IMG/M metagenome (GOLD analysis project Ga0302271, IMG submission 198767) | Peat permafrost microbial communities from Stordalen Mire near Abisko, Sweden - III_Bog_N1_1 | ecosystem: Environmental > Terrestrial > Soil > Wetlands > Peat | place: Sweden: Abisko...
TCTAGCTATTTGATTCCATCTAGAATCGCTTGATATTCGCTTTCACTCTTCCCTGCGAAAAAATCTATTGGGAATATCGCACTCAGCTTGTTCTCTTCAGTCCATTCATCACATTTGTTCTGATAAAAGGGAAAACAATAAATTAAAAGAATAATTAAGATACTTTATGTAATTTTTTTACTCTTCTACTATTTTTATCTACAGTATCGAGAAAATTAAGTAAATCCTCAAGAACATCTACTGTGTCATTTGAGCCTTGACTTTTCTCTTCTTCTTCTTTAGCACCTTATTCTCCATCTTCCTTCTATTTCAAATATTTGTTTTGGATGTTTCTTCAATTTAAAAATTACTTTTGGAGGTCTTCCTCTGCTATTTCCTTTTCCTGATGATCCTGGAAGGCATGTTCCTTCAGGAGGTTGTCCATTGTGTTTTCTATTAAAAGACAAAGTTTAAATTCAAACTAAAATGCCTATTTGCTCAAGATTCTTTTGAGGAGCATATTTATGAAAGTCAAATAAGGATGGAAGCATAAAATCACTGTTTAAGATGGGTGTAAAGTGCAGGATATGAAAGGTATGATTTTCCGCATCCACAATTGAAATTTCTTTCATTTTGATCTTTCCTTGTTCTTCTTGTTTTCTTTTCAGATTGACCATTGGCTTAACTAACTTCCTGCTATGGCTGATCTCCCATGAAATTCATTGCTACTTTAATTCTTTTAAGACAAAAGCCTTGAAGTTAAAACAAAATGAAATATCACACGAGAATCACTTACTTATTGAATCACTTATGTCCTTAGAAATTTATAATTATTTTTGATTAGGTTAATTTGATTATCTCCGCCAGATTTTTTTACAAGGAATGTTAAGGTTAAGTCTAATTAGAGAGAGAATTCCCGCACATTTGATTTTTATAAACTTAATTTATGTATTTTCTTTACTTAAAAAAGATCTTTTTTAAGGTTGTTTATCTTAATATTTTTGGATCTTTAAAATCATGGCTAATTTATTCTTGATTTTATTCTATGTCCCCTTGTCGTATTCATAAAGTATAAGAAATCACAGAAATACAAGATTATTCGATGTAAATAAATAAGTTTAAGACAGTTACTTAGAATCAATTCATATTTTTAACCTGAATTCTTATGTTTGCATCTGGAAATTGTTCATAGGAAAGTCAATTTGATCAGTTTTCAAGGCGGAGAATATTAAGAAGAATAAATTCATTTTGAGATAAAAAGTTTTCTGAATGAATAGATACGAGTGGCTGATTAATGTCAATTCGTTTCAAAGCTCGCTCGATGAACATTGAGAAGGGAATAAATGAAGGAGGTTCTATGAATTGTATTGGGTTTTTGAATTAAGAAGAGAGAAATTCATCTATTTATTATTTGAGAAATATATTTTTTCCTTGAGGTTCTTTGAGAGTTAGTCTATCAATTACAGCTGTAGGAGGGATAGCTCCTTTGAAAAATATTAAACTCATTAGATTAAGTGCAAGAGTCTTAAAATCTCCTTAAACGCATCCAAAAGAAGCCCACATGAATCCTGAATACTGTTGATTATTGGAATATTTATTCTTCGTGTATTCCTGGATATCATAAAAGATAGATAAAACTGCTTCACGCTTGTAGGCAAAGTTGATATTTGTCCCTTTACTTACTATAATTGGTAAGGTTTTTTTTCTTCTAGAGATTGATTGAGCTAATTCTGATTTTAGTTTTTCAGCGGATGAACTGTATTAGGACTAAATGTGATTTCTAGCCAAATCAAAAGGAAGGGAAGCAAATAATCTCCCTAAGTGGTTGTCATTTTAAATTATCGGCTCTTTTATCCTTTAAAGCATGTCTGTTCGATATAATTCCAATGCTTCTTTTTCGAATTCTGCATCGATGAGAAGGTGAATTTATTCTTAGGATAGTTAGTCACTCACAACTACAGGATCAGAAATCACTGATCCTGTTTTTAAAACACTTGACTGATGCTGAGAATATAATGCTTGATTTCCGTTGCTTTTTCTAAACGTCATGGTGTCTTGAGGTAGAGTCATTTACAGTTGTCGAGGTTGCAATCTTGAAACTCGCCAAGCAAGATACGAATCACCACCTGGAACTCGTCCGCAAGTGTACAGGAATACAAATACAACTAAATCGATGGCTCTTCTAAGAAGATAAATGGCACTTCCAATTGTTACTATGATTACTCCTAGAAAAGCATGGAAGAACATCATGAAAATGCATAAGCAGATTTGCCCTAATCCTTTTATAAATAATCGTAAAATGAGCAAGTCAAAAATAGGAGCTAAAATAGGAAGATCCCAGTTTTAGTGTCTATTAGGAACTGTGAAGTCATAGCAGAAAAGACACATGAAAAGACAGAGAACTGTATACAAAGGAGCAAGCACCAAGCTTAAAGGTACTAAAATAAGAGCGATTGTTCCAATAATTATGAATACTAGACGAAGGAGTATATTTACTAAGATAAAGCCTAACAAAAAGTAGCGGAACACCCAGTTTTCAAGTCGATTGCAGATTCTAACTATTGATTTTCCCAATAGCCCATGATCAGGCTCATTTTCAAACTTTCTCACATTATTCCTTGCTATTTCTTTAATATTATTGTAGATTGATGTGACCGTTTCCTCCATACTTTCAGCATCATCAACAATTCTACCTGATCGAGGATCGACTTTGAAATTGTTTGCGAATCGCTTTCTATACAGCGCTGCTTTGATTCCGTAGGGAGAAAAGATCGCGAAGTAGATGAGGCTGTGAATGAATTTATAGATCATAAAGTAGAGTGCAACGCAGAAGAATATGATTTTCCAGAAGAAAAAGGAAGTCGGAATCGTTATTTCACTAACCCATTTGGCTTTGAATATCACTTAGCCATTTTCTCCTACTTCTTTCACTACTTTTGGTTTAAAATACATAAATTATAGCTGATTCTTCCTCGATGTTTCCTTTATTTTGTTGCTGATTCTCATTTCTTAGAACAAACTTACACCTTTCCGCAGTTATGAAAGAATCATGCTGCCTAAATCGTGTTGCTTATTGCATTTTCTTTCTTTTAATTGCTTTAATAGATCTTCAGGATTCCCGAACAATTATGGATGTTGCTTGTGCAAGTTCGCACATGTGTTCATAGCTACATAAGCTCTAAAAGTGTTCTCCATACTTTTTAGAATATCTTCACTGACATCTTATTTTTCTTACAGATATTTAATTGTTTTTTGCAACATTTACTCATATAACTTTGACTGCAATTCAATTTTTATCAATTAAGCTTGATTTTCTGAAGAAGGTAGCAATATCTACCCACCTTAGATTTGCTTCAAAAGTGCTACCATTTCAGTGTCTCCCTCGAAACTAAGCTCTGAGTTTAAGTACATTTCCTTATTCTTCATTAGATGCTGCATGAAAGCGATATCTGCATATTTATCTCCTTAAGGCCCTCGTATCTCATCTTCGATTTTAGATTAATAAAAAAGCAACTTTTATTCTTTTAGCTTCCCTTCATCTACATCGAATAGAGGTATCCCAATGAATAATATTAGTAGATGAACTGGAACTCCAATCATAACCCTAAAGGCTTCTAGAATATTCAGATCTAAGCATGAACATTGACAGCTTTCAGAATTCACCACCAGATTCTTCCTGTTATGAGCAATCAACTGAATTGTCTCCCATGTAAAAACTCTAAAAAAATAAGTGACATATTTTCAACAAATTCAAAAGAAAGCTAAACAATAAAATAAATTATCTGTAAATCTCCAAAATAATCAAAATAGATTCTAACAATAATAAGAGGAGAAATAGATCAATTGTTTGTCAAGAACTGAGTTCAAAAAGGATATTATTTTGATTTTTTGTTTAATTATCTCTCGTATTTTGAATTTAAAAATATTGACAATTCTTTTTGTTGAATTAAGAATCTATTTTTAGGATTTGCTGTGACTGCTTGCTTTCTCTTTTTAAAATTGTGATAGATTAGACTAATAATTACCTGCGCAGGATTTATTTGAATTAAAATTTCATCATTCTGAAAACTTCCTTCATAAATGCAGCTGATCTCTCCTTGCCATAGAAAACCCATGGCCTTAGAATCCATGACTCAGGCTCTCCATAACCATAATAACTGTGTTTTTAATAATCAAAAGGCTGTTGTTTTAATAATTTATCAATTAAAATAGCAAAAATTACACAGTGAAGAGTCCTTAATTCCAAATATTGCTTAGCTGCGAGGAATTGAGAGAATCATACACTTTTTGTGAAGGAAGTTGATTGTATTAAGCTTTTTTATCTCTGTTTTCCTTTTCCTCTTTGATTTTACCATTATGAGAATATTTATCAGTGGAGGATAGCAAAGTGCTTGGAAGAATGAAAGAATTAGAACGGTGAACAAGCTAAGTAGGGACGATGTCTGTGGGATTCATTCCGAATTGGGTTTCAGGCAGACAGAACTAAGGTTTCTTACCTTCGATATCCCAATAGAGGATATTCTCATTCAGCCAAGAATTTACTGCATTCGAGCAAGAATTTTCTTCAGTAGGTTTAAATTTATATAAATGGGATAACTCCACATTTGCAATGGTTAAATCAAACTACCCGCCGATCAAAGGACTGCGAGAAGAAAATGGATCTTCAATTTCTATTTCATGTTCAGCTATCTTCAGCGCTTTAGATTCATAGAAGTTAGTGTTGGAAATAACCTCAATTTATGAGGACTAACTCTTGGGTAGTTTTTCTACTTACTTCATAACCCCTCCTTATTATTATTATTATTTTCAATATTGTTTTTGTAATTATTGCAAAGCGATAATCTTCTTCTTCTTCTTATTTCTGGATTACCTCTTTTTCTTGTGGCTTTGGCAAAAAAATAATAAATATTGCTACTCTATTTTGTTTAATCTTTATTCTTTGGTGCAAATAAATAATTAAATTCCTATTCTCCTGTATTATTGAGAATTACATAACTATGCTTACAAGTTCGATTAACGACGTTTGTTCATAGATTACGACTTTTTGAGATTGAGCACACAGAATAATTTTAGCTGATTTTAAAATATTCTTGCTTTTTCGTTTTTACTAATGCTTTTTTACCTTCGCATTTATTAAAACTCCTTGTTCTTTTTACATTTTTTGAAATTTTTAACAAATCATAGAAAAATAATGAAAGTAAACTGTTTATTATTTTCAGGGAAGTAGATGTAACTAATTGCCTTATTCAGTAAAGGCATGCTCATTCTGATTATTTAAGGTGCTAGGGTTGTATAGTAAAGATAAGAAAATAAATTTTACAAGGGGAGTTTTAATTTGCATTCTGGAAAAAGAAAGATTAGATTCGATTTATTCTTTGGTACTCTTGAAATAATAATTGTGAGGATGCTATCAAAATTAATAATTCAAATCTATTAAACAGTTACTATTGTAATTCAAACATTTTTCTATAAAGTACATACAAGGCTATTCCTTTGAAATTCTCTAATTAAAATAAAAGTTTACTAATTTATTTATTTATCTGTACTCTTTCATAAAAATGGCAATTTTTCAATAAATATTGCGTTTATATTGGGATAAACATTTGAAATCATTATGAAAAGAGTTTAAGATGAATTTTTATTGTTTCCTTTTACCGCAGCAGGAAAGTTATTTACATATGAATTTGATTTGATTAAATCACTGAAGAATTATTAACCAAGAAAGGATACACTTTTGCAGATAACACAAGAAGGTGCTCAATTTAAAGCGATGCTTAAAGATAAAGGGTTCTTTGAAGGTAATAATTGTTGGTATGAGCATATTTTTAGATGATTAATTTCATTTTTATTATTAGATCTTGACGATTTGTTGTAGTAAGAGTAAGTTTATTTGTAAAAATATATTATGAAAACATAAATTATGTGAGTAGGATAGTTGAACCTGAAAAAAATAATTCGAAACCATCTAATGATGCAGTGAAAAAATCATTTCAGTCAGCAGAAGATGATGATGATATTAAATTCTTTGGGATATAAGACACAAATGATGCGTTTAGGATTGACTAAAACTCGCCGATTAAGAAGGAGACTTAAAAGTTTGAGAGGAAAAAGGATGTTAGATCTGCGACAATGGCTAACAATAATAACCCTACCAAAGTCAATTTCGATGATTTTGATGATCTATTTGGCTTTGATATGGATTCGAAGAATACTTAAAAAATATCATCAAATCGTAATATCAACAAAAAAAGTGATGAAAACAGCAGATCTAATCCGCAAGGGAAATTCTAAACCTAAACGAATTTCGCAGGGGATAATGAATTTGAAGATTATTAATTGAAAACTTACTCCAAAACTGGAATGGAAGGCATTTCAAAAAATGATGATTTAGATATGGATTTGAATGGATTTTCAAGAAGAAACTAGAGAAGAGCAGGCACATATAAAGATAATTCAGATGATTTCAACAGAAACTACTAAGCTAATTTAAATACGAAGCCTCCTAAAATTGCTGATCCATCTCTTTCTATGCCTCCATTGAATCCTTCTTCTTTAGCAAAAAGACATCCTTTCGATTCATAACCTGTAATTCACACATTAGTAAAAAAATAAAATGAATAATGTTTTATTTTTTTAAAAGTTTGGAAGAAAAAGAGATGATGAACATTTAATGGCATCTCTTGATGAAGCAGATGAAGGGGGGAATAATAGGTTTGGATATGGAAATAGAAATAATCTCCCTTAAACTGCTAAATCAAGTAACTAATATTCATAAGGAGGAGGAGGGTTTTTAGATCCATCTCCTTCATCACAGTTTAGAGCAAGAACATAGGTAACCAAATTGCATATCTTTCACTTGAAATTAAGAATATTTTAAAATAGGCTGAGTTCGGAGAAACATCAAGAAGCCTTGGAGTAAAATTACATTAAAATGTGTTCAAAAAGTTTGAATTGATTTTTGATAGGGATTCTCCAAAAAAGGAACATTGAATTAGCAAGAAATAGAAGATCACATAGAATAGATTACAAACGACAGAAACATTGAATCAGTATCTCGTGTTGCTGCTTCAAGAAGACCGAGATCAAGTGTTTAGAGTCAACAAAGTTCAGCCAATAATACTTAAAATAATATCCTCGCTTCAAGAACAGGAGGTGATTAGCAGCAGTAATATCCTCGGCTAATGAAGTTTTCTGAAGAGCACAACATAAATACAAACATTAACTTAGGGTTCTTAAATGAAAGTGCAACAAACCGTCCACCAAGAAGCTAGCAAGGCGGAAAGAATGAATCTTCTTACATCAGTGATAAAGATCTGTTTGGAGATTCAGGTGCAGTAGGCGATGATCAGATTGAGAATAAATTTAGTCGTCGAGGTAGTTTTCCACGAGGAGGTGATAATCTATCTTCTAAGAACAATCAGCAACCGCTTAATATGCAAGGATAAGTTTCAGGATTTTATCAATAACCTACACAAAATATAATACAAACGGGGATACTCAGTGATATTCCTGATTTAAAATCTAGTGAGATGAACTTTCAAGGAACTAAATATGATCGATCTCTATAGCAGGCATAAGAGGAAGCAATAAATCTAACGAAGCAAATGTAGAGATAGGAAGAAGAGCATAAGGCATTTAGAACTAATCTAATTGCAGAGAATGAGGACAATAACAAAAAATTTCGTAAAAATTATGATGAATAAGTTATTTCCTTGAAAAGAAATTACGAAGAGCTGCTTACATTCGAGAAAGAGCGTAATGAATAACTGCAGGAAGATATGAAAGAAGCTATTATTAAAGATAGAGAACGTCAGAGAGTACTTTTTGATATTGAAATGCAGACAATGAAAGTTCATTTTGAAAAGGAAAAACAATAAATAGCAATGGCTCATGAATTAAAGAGTGACGAATTCACAAAATAACTCTAAAAATAAGCAGAAATTTTTAGTCTACAGGAATAGCTTAAATAAAACTAAGACAAGCTTGGAAACATATCAAATATGTAGATTTATTCTTGTTTAAGGAAATATTGTTTAATACATGATAAATATTTGAAAAATAGGATAGAGAATACGACAGAGAAGAATTAAGAATATATCTAATAGATGAACGAATAAGTTGAAGAGAAGAAACGATATTTAGACACATTAGAATCCAGACTCAAAATGGAGGGCGAGTTTATTGGAGAAGAAAAGAGAAGAATAGAGAAGATTAAAGATGAGTTAGTTGACAGAGAATAGAATGGAGAGTAATTCTTAAAGAATGAGAAGGAATTGATTAGAAGTGAGTTCTAGAGACTAAATTAATTGCAAGAATAGCAAAGAGAACTTGATACGAACAGAAAAAATGACTTAAACATAGAAATTACAAGAAAAGATGAGGAATATCTCAAAAGAACTGAAGAAAAGTATTTTATTTATATTGGATTATTTTGATTGAAAATATTTGAAATAATGATAATATTTTGGAATTGTAGCTTGAGAGTAAAGGAAGATTTAGAAAGAAATTGGAGAGAATTGGAGATCAAGGCAGCACTCTTTGAACAAACCAAATTAGAGTTTGAAGCAAATTAGAAAAAAATAGAAAGTCGATAATATTTGCAGCAAAAAGAAATTGAAGAACGTCAAATAGCACTTCTCTAGCATGAATAACTATTGATTTCAAGAGAGAAAATGATGTAGCTGAAGGAAAGAGAAATCAATCTGCATTCGGTTAACTCTATCCAAACATAAAAGGAACTCCATGAAAAAAGATTCTTACTTGAAAAAGAAAAAAAAGAATTGGAATTCAGGTAGAAGAACTAAGATCAGAGCGAAGATCAAGTCAGGGAATTCAAAAATACATTTGAACTTGAAAATCTAAAAATTGAGTAGAAAAACTACGTCTTGTAGTAGCATGAAAGAGATTTAATGAAGTAAGCGTAGAGTTTGAAGGAGGAAAGGAATCAAATCTCTTTAATTTAAGATACACTTCAAGGATTGAAGAATGAGTTTGTTAAGAATATTGCATCTCCTTAGAGAATTCCAGTTTAACTCACATATACTTCTCCAACTAAAAATATTCCCTTTGGTTCAGGTCAATAGTCATAAAGTATTGCAGCATTGACATCTCCATAGAATTTTTCATCTTTAAGGAAGCATATTACAGAGTAAAAGTTGTTTAATCAACAATAATCTTCAGCAAAACCATTTTACTCCAGGATATCACTACAGTAAGATAATTGTAATGTTATTTAGTTTAAAAGTGACCATTGTATTGTTTATTAGGAAAACCACAACAGAAGCAAATAATGAGAATGTTAAGTTCTTTAGAGATTAAAAGTAGTTTTCATAGACACAAAGTCGATTTGATTTGAGTAAGATTGTCAGAGAAGTTAATCAAATTGATCAAAAATAATAAAGCAACATTCAGTACATTATGGCAGAGAAAGAGAGACTCACAGGAAGTAAAGTAAGTGCTAGATTTGGAGGAACGTTGTCAATTCAGTAGGAATTAATTAACGACGAAACTTCATCTCATTACATCAGTGAGATGGGTTCAAATAGACATAGCAATTCAAATTCTCAATTTAATGAGTGATTGGATGCTCTCAAACTACTCCATTTTTATATTTTGTTTTCCATTTTTTTACAACTACAAATTTATTTCACCTCATCAGATTAATAACTCCTTCCTTAATATTTGCGTTCATTTCCAAGTAGAAAGTTTCAAGGTGAAGGTATTATTAAACAAAATTATTGAATTTCCTGAAGGAGAAGATATAAAAATCCCTAAATTTGTGAGACAATGTAAAAATATATTTAGACAAGGGAACAAAAAGAACATCTTCTCTTTTCTGTTCTATTCATAATGATTCTAGTGCTTGCTTAGCATAGAATTTTACGTCAAAGTCTGGATCCTCACAAAGAGCATTAAGAATCTTTTTAACTGAGTCCTAGATTAGATGCAACAACAAAAAAACAATTCGGATTTTTTGTATTTCATGTATTTATTCCTATTTGAATAATGAAAGAAAAATAAAATCATTTTAGATACCTTATCCTTGATTGAGGGTGCAAGTATCTTAAAGCATTTGGAGACGTTGAAGCGAATGTTAGCAATTGGATCTTTGCTGAGACTTGTGAGAGTCGGAATCAATGTTTTGTTGATGTAATCAGCGTTAATCTACTTGTTTGCTTGCTTTAAAGTTAAAAGATTTTTAATTAATTGAAGCTTTATCTTTTAAAATCTATTACGATGATGAGAAAGAGGAGAGTCTCTCTGTGCAGATAATTTGCTTGATCTTTGAGACTAATAATTTTGGGCATCATGTTTTTTTCAGACCAAGCCCATCCAAGAGATTGAATCACATTCTTCACTGATGAAACTGCTGCTTCTCTGCGAAAAATATAATCTATTAAGAAACATAATTTAAAATGTTTCCTTACCTGACTGCGAAAACTTTGTCTGAGAGCCAATCCATTAAAATCTTGAGAATTTTATCAGTAAGGAATTCTTGACCCTAATAAGTTAAAATAAAATCATTAAGAGAAGAATAAAATTTTGTGTTTTAATAAATTTTACAAGTTCTTTTGCAAAAAAAGAAATGATATCAATAGATGATGCTCTAATTCTCCAGTTTTTGTCTTGTGCTAGCTCAGCCAGAGCAGGTACAATCGATTACGAGAGTGTATCGATCCCGAGAACATTTGTTATTTGATTTAGAGATTTAAAGAGACTAATTCGCACTTCACTATCCTCATCTTTAAGTAATTAGAGCAATATAGGGAGGATAATGTCCATTGTATTTTTCTTGCCAATATATTGACTCAATCCAAGGAAACCAGATGCTACTGAATCTAAAAAAAACAAAACAAAGACATTAGATATTGTATGTTGAACCCAAAGATTTACTTCTAACGTAGCTCTATGGATCTGAAGCAAGAGTTTTAACAATGGGTAAAATTTTATTAATAATGTCATCTTGATCAATATAAGCTCCAATAATTGTTGCTTTAGAGATTGCAACAGATCTCAACTGTATAAAAGAATATAATTTTTAAAAATGTTAAGTTGTTTATAAATAACCTCTGGTTCTGCGTCTTCAAGATAAGAGATGTAATTTCCAAATAGTAATTTCTTGAAATCTCCTTTTCCCAACGCTGCAGCGACCTTAATCAAGAATAATACACTTAAAAGTCTTTCAAATGAACCTATTTTACATCTCCTAACTTGTCGCATAAGTAGTATTTGATTCTCCACGATTTATCTTCAGACAAGGATTTAAGATATTGCTGAACTTAAGATTGATTTTTCTATTAATAATAAATAATCTCAAACAAATTCAATGATTTTCAAGGCTGATTACTTGAGTCCCTTCTACTTTCAAGTACTTCGTGCAAGCGTCTACCATATAAAGACGGACAAAGTCTTGTTCATCTTGCATACAAGTATTCATAATACTCATGACGACATCATCATTTTTAGGGGAGGCAACTGAAATGAAATCCTAAAGGCAAAACCATTCAATTCAAAGCTTTCAGGAAATAAAAGTACCTTTAGATTCATTGAAGCTTGCTTTTTTACAGAAGGAATTGAATCTTAAGAGAAGGAGAGGTAGATTCTTTTTAGAAATAACGAAAATTAAGAATATGGAAGAAAGATATTATCATTTTACTTATTGAGTTCTTATTGAAATCCTGAGGAAACTCCATTGTAAAACGAAGGGATTATCTAAGAAAGAGGTCCTTTTGCAAAAAAGCTTTCAGTTTCGTTGAGTCTCTTCACCAAACTTGTCAAGAGTTCTTCATTTTTCCTGATGTCTATGACTCTGATCAGCGATATCATCGTCGCTGATGCCTTTATTAATGTAATAAAAATGCTTGTAACTCTTTATGATAGTAGCTAAATCTTGATCAACTCATTAAATATCTGATTCATTGATTTTTGATTGTATTTGCTTGGATCTACCTTATTTCTGACTGTAGATTCATCTGATTTGCATAATTACTCCAGCACATTGAACAATACAACAACATTTTGATTTCCACCAACAAAATCAGCAAAGTTCGAGAGACTATCAGCTATTGCTGAAAGAATCTCATCTTCGTCTTCCATTAATTCTGCGCATATATAACAGTTTATTGTCAATTCCTAATGTATTTAGCTGAAAATAATAATACCATTGAGAAATGGAATGAGTTCAAGTCTTGTTCTTTCTGGGCCAAGTGCACTGGCAATGACATTAAGATTCTAAACAGAAGTGAGTCTCTTTCTGATATCTTCTGACTTCAAATCATCTATCAGTGTGCTTATCGTCTAGCCGGTCTTGTTCTCAACTGTCTTCTTACTCATTCCAGATTTTAGATTTTATTATTATTTTCTGCGCTTATTTTTGTTAATCTATTCTGCGCAATTTGCAAGTAAAGAAAGCTCACAATTCTGGCAATTCTTGAGACTTTAAGAATCAGATTATCTTCAACACACATTCATTCTAAAGGATTTCCTTTTTCTTCTCTCTCTCAGAGAATTCGAATTTATTTTATTTAACAACAAATATCCTACTTTATTCATACTCACTGTCCATTTATTGAAAGGTTCTTTTTCTTATTAAAAATTATTATTTCAATCTTCTATCGGAGAATGTAGTGAAGGAAAACATAACTCTCTACTGATTTATTATTAAGAAACTACTAAAAACAATGAGAAACTAAACATCGAGAATTGACGCACATTAATTAGCTGTTATTTTTTATTGATTAAAAATCTTTTCTGAGAGACTTAAAAGAAATACAAATATTACTTATTTATTATCAAATCGAACAAAGGGATTGATTGCATCTGCTATAAAGATCAACTTGGAACTTTAAAAAAATAGACTCTTCTTCTTGAGGAATGCATACCAATTCCAGTAAGAATATTTCACCCATATTATCAGCAATTGTAATCTTTGTTAATTAGATGGTGATATTCAGGTTGAGAACAAAACAACTGAAATAACTAATAACTTAGAACATGGTGCGAAGTAAAGATACAAATATTGCTAAAAAAGAACACAAAATAACTATTTTGTTTACTCAGGGAAACATCAGTAATAGAACATCCAAACAATCAAACAATAATGGAATAACTGAAACTCCTAACGTTTGGTCTATAGTACTTTATTTTAGTCCTTTGACTCTCATAATAACAACATAAAGATCAAAACAAGACATTGACAGAATTCAAGAAGCAATCAAATCTGCATTTAGTTCTTCTTAGCTTCTAATCGACTTGAGGTAAAACATCTCAATTTAGTAGAAACCTAACAACTAATCTGAAAACTTAGCAATATTGAACTTAATTCGAAGTTGTCATCTGATATCGATGTATGCTTGGAGCAGATGCATTCTATTACTACTCTCAACCTTAATCTAGAGTAAAATTATAGTTCATAAATCAATTGCGAGATTCTAGATGTTTTTAGGTCTACGAAATTATCTTAATAAGATATTGAAGCATTATCTTACTCTATTAAGAAGGCAAATAATCTTCAAAATTTAGCATTAAATCTAAGGTAAAACAATATTTTTAAAATGTTGAAAACCATCCATACCTTTTAAGGAATAATTCTGCTGAGGCAAACTCAATCAAGACTTTCTTTCGTTCTATCTGCGAAATCGAAAAGCTAAAGAATCTATCCTTAAATCTAGAGTAACATTTGTTTACAAATGGCAACGATATTAATATGGATTGGATTGTAAATACTCCAGCAACAACTTTCTCGAAGCGGATGGCATTAAGTTGATACTCGAAGGATGGTCGAACAAATCTAGCTTAGAAACACTAGATATTGATCTAAGGTTGCCACATTAATAATAATTTTCGTTTCTTCAATAAATTACATAACTAATAAACATTCATTTAATTAGTAACAACAGCATTGGAAGTGATGGAGCTTAACTATTATTTGCTGAAATACGAAAACTGAAAAACTTATCAAGTTTAAATCTCAATCTAGCGTAATTTATTTCTGCTTGAAGAGATAATTGGTTACATAAATCATTAGAAATAACAACATAGTGACAGAAGAGGAAAATGAATAGTCTCTCATTGAAGGGTTAACTGCATGCAAAGCACTTAAAGAGATTGCCATTGATTTCTCGTAATACTTTTTTAATAAGAGAGATTATTAATTATTTTTATTGAAATTAAAGTGAAAACTCAATAAGTGACTTCTAAATTGCATCTATCGGATTTGAGTTTTTCTAAATTTCTAAACTCTAGATTCTCAAATTATCTTTCTAGTAAGTATCATAATAATGTCTGGATCAGTATTATTAAATAACTTTTAATTCAGGGGAAACTAAGCAACATTCAAAGGATACTCTCTCTTCATTGAAAATATTTCCAAATGCACTTAGCTCGAGCTACTCAACCTCAATTTCGAGTATCTTCCTTAGATTGTTTATGCAGTTTTGAATCAATTATGAAATTTTCAGTGATAATTGTCTCGATAACGAAGAAGATTTCACTACTAATAATTAGACAACTCAGTTTCAAAAATTGCAGAAGCTTTCAGTTTTGATTCTAAGTTATGCGTAACGAATTAATGATTTTAATTATTCGAGATATTTAACAAATAACAAGCTAGTTACTGTTTGGTTGTAGAAACAATTAGTTGAAAAAAGAAAATGCAGAGAAACTGATTAAAAACATGGCAAGTTTGAATTCGTTAGATACCGTTTCGATTAATTTTAAGTAAGATGCTTTTTAATCTACAATTGCATATTGATTTAATTCAATTTGAAGAAATAATCTACTCACTTCAGATGCCTGTTCAGTTCTCTTCTCAGATCTCAAAATATTACCTAACCTCAAATTACTTTCAGTGTGTCTTGCGTACTCAATTATTACATCTTTACTTTAACAATAAGACAATATCTTGAGCCAAATTATTAGTTAATTTCTTGGACATTTCTAATCTTTGTCTATAGATTCAAATAAACACTATCTTTGAGTTTGTGTTTCAGACAATAATTGTCTTTTCTTAATAATCTAGCAAGAACAGAATTGAAAGTGGAAAATATCCTTTATTTCCTTAAATGGATTAATTCGCTCTCCTTAATCAATTTCACCTTGACTTGCAGTAACTTTTAAATACTTTATTCCGTTTAACTAATTCTAATTTTTAGATTGAATAATATTGATGAGTCTTGCTTACTGACAGCATTAAGTTTCTTAATGCGTGGTTCCATCAAGCATCTTTCCCTAAATCTAAAGTAATACTAACATCATAAATGACTTCCTCATTTTTATCGATTTTTTTGCAGTTTTTGTGGGTTAAAACAAAATGGAATTATGGCAATTAATCAGAGCATATTATTAGAGTACAATCAACTGGCATCTTTCGAGCTCAATTTAGCGTAAATTAACAACATTTAGAAAAAACAATTAAACATTTTTAATTTATATTAGAGGAAACTTGATTGAAGCGTAGTCATGTCATTTGATGTTTGACAAGATAAATTAAATGAAAAGGTTATAAACATTCACTCTGAATCTAAGGTAACATACTATTTCTTCGACTTCTTTAAACTCTCTGTTCATAGGAACAATGGAATCGGAGCATTACAGTAAGATTACATATTAGACGGCTTTATAAAATCTCCTAAATTCTCAAAAGCTTAAATAATATTTTGAAGACATATCTGTCTCTCTTTGTCAGTGATTCTCAGTGTCTTTGTTTCGTTCTCCTTTTTGTTTTGTAGAATCTTAGAGTGCTTTTACTCCAAACTTTAAAATCTTATCGAAGGTGCTCTCTTTGCCATTATCCTCTTCTTAATCATCATCATTTTTGTTCTTTTTATTTTTATCAGAACTTCTTGATTCTTCTTCACTATTATTATTATCACCATCATCATTTTATTCTTATTATTTTGATTTTTTCCCAGAAGATGTATTGAAAGTGCGAATATTATTAAAAATTGCTTCACAATCTGTTTAAGAGCGATCAATTCTCTTTGACATGTTCTTATATTTTTCTTTTATCCCTATTAGCCTCTCAGATTTAACTTCTGCTTTTTGGTTTCCTTCAGTCACTCGTCCTGCTGAATTCTAAGAATTTAAATGTGCTGCTCCTTCTCCAAAAAGTTACATTGCTCGCTAGCGTCTTTCGTCAACATTTAATTTTAAACTTCGTTGAGCTTGAAGCTGCTTTGGATACCTCAATGATGATGATTAAGAAGATTCTAATTAGTTTTAGTTTAATCCAAGTGACCCATTCTTTGAGTTAAGTTATCTTCAAAAAAATAAAAAATCAAAAAAGATATTATGTTTTGAATGTGAGTAAGTTACGTCATGCGATTCTAAGAAACATCTTCACTTTGGAATCTGTAAGATAATGAGTAATTCGAACCATCTTAACATGTTGAGAAAATTTCAAGGCTATTAAAGGTGACAACAAGTTAAACTGTGAATGCTAAATTTAACTTAACCTTACTAATTTTTATGTTGGAGAAACTGAAGAAAGTTAATATCTTATGAGTCTACATGTTGCTGGGTGAGTCTTTACTTTTCCTACTCGAAACCCCAAGTTTCCAAGTGAATCAACTGAAAAAAAAAGGAAAAATAGTCAGTTCTTTATTTTTTTAAAAGAGTAAAATAAGTACAATATTGCTCTCAAAACTCTCAAAGCCGTCCTTAAAGAAGTCATCTTAAGAGATCACATATGAGTTTGTAAACATATTTTTGTCAATCCAAATTCTATGCTTTTAAGATTGGCTATTAAATCCAATACCGAATCCATTTTCAGATAAATTCAAGGCATTTGCTGTTCTTTGCTGATAGATTGGTTTAAAGCGAGGTTAGATTTCAAAGAGAATGCATTCTTAGTCCTTTTATTATTAATTATCTTAAGATTAAAGACCTTTAGGGAGAAGACATCCAACGACCTATTAATGATGAGTACCAGGCTAATCTTTACAGAGAAACTTCATTAATATCAATACTCCTTTATTACTCGTCAAAGAGTTGGTAAATGCTTCATAATCAAAACTAAGTTCTCCAGAAGAAAACAATCTATTGAATACGGTGACTTTTGTTAGAAGATCTTCATGAGTCAGTGCAATACCAGCACAGACATTGGTATCAAAAGCCATTGTTTTTTAGCTAATTTCTGGAAATCCATAAGGAATGAGTTTTCCTAAAAACTTAAAATCAAAGTAGCTCTGGAGAACTTTATCAACAAGGGGGTACTTTTCCTCTATGAAACTGAGAAGCTCGCCCCATGTAATTTTTTTTCCAGCTAAAGGAGAGAGAATAAGACTCGAATCTGGCACAGAATAATTCTTCTTTGCAAAATCAGTGATTTCCATGATTTGATAGACTTCCTAAATGAAAAGCAATTATTAATATGAATACTTATCTGAGCAGATTACTGGATGAGTAAATATGATTAGTTTCTTTGAAAAATTAGCATATTAAATGAAGATTCTTTTTTGATCAAGCAAAAAGATAATTAAAAGTGTTGGCAGGATAATTTCAATTATGCTATAAGCAACAAAATATTTACTTGTAAGATCTTATCAGCTAGTTCCTTGGAGGCTTAGCTTTATTTCCAATCTTCCTCATCGTGTTTGTTTCCATAATATCTTTTGCTTTATTTGATAATATTTTATAAATGGGGTGGTTTTCCTTCATTCAAGACTATGCTGGTACCTTAGAAATTTAAGGAAGAGAAATTGGTAAAAACGTATTAATTACTAAACAGAAAGTACAGAAATCTGTGAATTCATCAAGAGAAGCTGTATTTTTTGAACCGAATAACTAATCTGTGAGAACTCTTTGAATAGTCTCAGCTTCGAACATATACTCAGCAAAGTGTTCTCTTTCTATTATATTCTTTGCCTTTCCTCTATTTGCAACACATTAACATATCATATTAATAAATTTCAACAAATTGTTAGTAAAATTTACAACCCCTTATTGGAATCAGAGATCGTGCGAAACAGTCTATATATACAGTTGCGCTATTTCTTATCTAAAAAATGTGCCTCTCTCAACCGAGAGCTGCAGCAGTTATCGTTTCCCATCCACTTTTTTGTTTTGTTTTTTCAATTAAGTTGTTTTTTGCTGCAAACGAACTTCCTTTCTTATTTTCTTAATTGTTTTAATAGAAC
>Ga0302271_10002151_pt1 | contig 18108 bp, 12 predicted proteins | sample III_Bog_N1_1_FD_198767 | JGI IMG/M metagenome (GOLD analysis project Ga0302271, IMG submission 198767) | Peat permafrost microbial communities from Stordalen Mire near Abisko, Sweden - III_Bog_N1_1 | ecosystem: Environmental > Terrestrial > Soil > Wetlands > Peat | place: Sweden: Abisko...
TGTTAAGATCCTGAGTCGATTTGCAATCCCTAAGGTCTAAGAATACTTAAAAACTGTTCTCGCTAGAACCTACGAGTTTGGAGCGTTCTTTGATGCATTAGGGACAGTGTATATCTACATTCTTGTCGGTGCATTACTTTAGTTCACTGTTTACGAATCAGACGATTCAACGTATATCTTAAATTATATCCTGCATTCGATATGGGCTGTGATTTCCATCGGGGCACCGTTTTTCATACTCTGGATCTTAAATAAGCAGAAGAATTTCAAGACCAACATCAAGGCGTAGATATATCTGTCATCGCTAATCGGTGGAATAAATATCTATGACAAGGAAACCATTGCGAAAGAACAAGGAAATAGCAATAACAAAGTCAACGATTCCAAGAGTAACCTGAAATCACTTTTTTTGGGATTCTTTAATCCTGCAAGAAGGAGAAATATCACCGTGAGAACTTCCCATCTTTGCAATGGGTTTTTGTACTTTAGAAAATTACTCTTCAGTCTTGTCATCGTTTTCCTTTATAACAAGCAATATCTCCAGCTGGTGCTGATAAGTCTCCTGAACATAGTCATACTTGCGTATATTTCCTATGTGTGTCCTTACGATTCCCGAAAAGAAAATATCAAAAACGGTGCAGGAGAGATTGTGCTGATAGGAATATAAATATCAGTGGCTATGCTAGTCGATGATCCTGAGGATTAATCTGAGGAAAGTAGATTCAATGTGGGTTGGGCGATTATTGGTTTGAGTTCATTTATCTTACTCTGGAACACATATCTTATTATGTTTGATGCTCTGAAGGCGTTATTCCGCTTGCTGGTGTCTCCTTTTAGAAGAAAAAATAAAATCTTCCCTTCCATTAATGTCAAAGATTCCTCAGAAATCACAACGAAGAAAAACAAAAACAATATCAGTGGTATCCACGTTGAAGAAAAGTAAATATCCAGTCCGGATGATAATCACGAGGAAGAATAGCAATCGATTGGAATTAATGCATAGAATCAAATGATCTCAGGGAATTAGCTGTTCGATTATACGACGAAGGCTGCAAACAGAGAATTAGGGAATACTGAAGGAACGTAGGTTCCATCGATGAAGTTAATTTAGCCTACAACTTCGCAACTTAAAGAGAGTGATGAGAATATATTCTTGAATGTACACAAGAACAAGAAGAAGAAATTTCATAGAGCGAAATTACATAACTATGATGATGGTTTAGTGGTTGTTTAGAACTTAAATGCACCTGAATTCAAGAATCAAAAGAATTTAAATGATAGCATAGATGATTTGTTCGAAGGCAAGAGAAAAAGTGGTCAGGACATCAAGAGTTAACTTAGATTGCTGGACACCAACTCTCCCACGCATAGCAATACTCCTACATATAGCAACACGCCTAATGCGAACAATACGGCTAAGAAAACTAGCCCGAAATCATCCACATTTAGGATTTATTGAAGAATAATAAAAAAAAGGATTTAATTAATTTGTCCATCAAAAAAATCTTATTGTCTATTGCTAGAGTTCTTTAATCTAGCCATGTATTGTCGATTCTGCTATTTTCCTCTTTATTGCATCATCTTTTTGTGTGTTTTGGGATGATTTACATTTCGAGATTGGGTAAAACGCTCCCTCTGAATTCTTTACTTGGGTTTTTTATCTGTATTTGAATCATTCTTCCAAAAATATATCCCATAAAGCTAAATAAATAAAAAAATAGTAAATTACTTATTTAATAATTACAAATTCCACTCCCCTCCTCTCTTTTCTTTATTAATTCTCCCAGACCTTCTTTTGAACATTTATCTCATGCATTTTTTTTGACTTACAATTCAAAAAATCATAAAATATCCTATTCATTAACTCCCCTAGAAAACAAAAATAAACTCAGCCAATATAATTTTTTGGGTATTTAATTTACTCAGCAGAATAGAAAGAAAGATATGGCATGTTTATTCAAAAGGATTAAAACTATTCTTAGAATATTTTCAGACAACCGCTTTTTTAGCAACTTTTTTTTGGAAATTCTTTGAATAAAACCGTGATAATTGTGGAGCCTTTGTGATTTTTTGGAACTATTTTTTATCTATATTCGTACAATATTTTCATAATAATACTTTTGTTTTCTCAGAGATATTTATTGAGAATAATAAAAAGAAATCATTTTTTTTACTGTGATATTCTTTATTCTTATTTGGTATCAAAACAATAATCAGTATCATTATCTTTTTATTATAAAAACAACCTTAGTTATTACTTTTTGTTAACATTCTTTCATACTTTTTCTCTTATGTTTTGTGGATTTGTATGAAAAAATAGTAAAAAGAAAACAAACAAAATCCTGATCTAAAAAATGTAATCAATATTATTAAAATCAACCAGTTTTTATTAATTACGATTTCTTCTAGCTTAGGTTTTTGTCTCTTTGGTCAACGAGATTTTCTCCAGCAAATATTCTTCTTGGGAGTTAGTATTTTTCAAAGTAAGATAAAAATGTTTATTTTAAAACTGTTTTCATTGATAAATCTTGAGCTTTTCATCGAAAAAACTGCTATTTTTATGAACTAAAAAAACGAAACTAAAACTCTTTCTCTATCTTTTTTTTCGTTTCCTAAACCTACCCAACAAGCTTGAATTGCTTAGCTTAATTTACTCAAAAGAGCCTAATACTCTTAAGTTTGTGATTATGGGCTTTAATTAAAGGAAACTTCTTCGATTTGTTTAAATAATGTAAACTAACCTTTCAGCCACTTGAGTGAGGTGGTAAAAACAATTAAAACCTGAGAGAACAAAGAGTGGGAAATCTGATTGGAATTATTAAATTCTGGCTGAAATACAGAGGGGAACACATGAACAGAATGAGAAACACAGAGATAGAGAGAGATTGATAATAAAAATAATTTAATTAACTTTTTTTAGGCTAGCTCATATTTTCTCTTTCTTTCTTTAATAGTGTTTTCTAACAAGAATTCTCATGTTTTCTATCCAACCAACAGGGTCATACAGGTTGCTCTTCTTTACGATCGTTCTTCTTATTCGAGGTACAGTTACTGTTTTGGCTTTGATATCGTTCGATTCTTTTGACATACTTATCCTGTTCATCCCTTTCACTCTTTGACTCATTTTTTTCTCACAGAAACATTCGGATACTAAGTCGTTTATGACAGTAAATTTGGATCAGGTACATGCTCGGCTAGTTATATGACAATGTGGTCGTCTAATTCATGCTCACAGAATCATCCCTGTTCTTACTATATGATGTCTGATACGCCAGCCACAATTAGCATGGATCTCTCAACTTTGACATTATATTCCTTTCTCATCTTCGAAATTCAAGTTGTCTCAACAGTCGATTCTGTTGATTATCATTTTGGAAGCGCTTCATCTACAACCTTAGGGTCTCTTTCAGTCTATTCCATAGAAACTTGCTCTCATGCGGATACATACTCTGCTATCCTCACAAAAACCAAATCAGCTGTTGGTTCCACGCTCTCTTTCACCTTGGCTTGCACAAGTGGTGGGAAAACAAATAAATATGGGATTCGATCACTGAAAATCACTGCGAATTGCTCAGGGAATTGCCTCACGTGCTTAACAGATACAAGTTGCTCAGCTTGCATGTAAGGAATGGCGAGAGTATTAGCACCATCTGGAGATTATCTCTGCGAACAAACGCTAAATTGCACTAGCATTACAGGATGTTTCGCGTGCTTAATCGATAACTCTGGGACGACGATATCCTGCACACAATGCCGCCCTGGATATACTCTTTCAGGAACGGGGACAACATGCACATCGTTGGGTTCTTGCTCAACAGGTAGAATTATCAAGAAATAATCAAAAAATCAGGATTTTTATTATTTTAGCAGTTTTTTAGCCTTCCAAAAAAAGAAAAATCCCAAATGATTAACCTGGTTCTTAAAAAATTTGCTTTGATTGTTGAATTAATTAGAGAAAAAAGTTAGCTTTTTTAGATTTAACACTGAATTATTATCCACTTTTATTACCTTAAAATAACCCACTGGTTATTTTTATTTATTGATTGAAATATCCTCCCCCCACCCACCCTTTCTCTCTTGTGATTTACACAATTAATTTTACTCCTTAACAGCAGTTTCCTCATTGTGTAATCATCCCATCCCTCCCCCTCCCATATATTTTCTTATTTATGTTTAACTTTAATTTGCTCATTTTCAACAACACATATTCATGCGATTACAATTTACAAATCCTCTTTTGTCTATTTTATTTCTAGGAAAGTACATGGATTCTAATGGTACTTGCTATTCGTACAGCTCAACATGCATTCAGCAAGAGAGCGACGGAACGCAGACTACTTGTGATAGTTCAATTACACCAGCGAATTACTTCTGTCCAGTGAATAAAACTTTGCTAGTTTATTCCAATTTAAATTATGGAGTCTACACTTGCATATGCTCAGTTGCGAACTGCTTGTCTTGCAATGGCTCGACAACGACTTGCGCAACTTGCACTGATGGGTATTATTTCTAAACCTCCAGTGGGACTTGTGTGACATGTGCCGATGCGAATTGCGCGATTTGCCCTACTGCAAGCACGTGCAGTTCTTGTAAAACAAATTATGTTCTTAATTCTGGAACTTGTTAGACTTGTTCAAATGGCTTCTATTACTCCACATCTTCAGGCGGAAGTTGCATAGCTTGCACAGACACAAACTGTGCAATCTGCCCTGATTCAACCTCATGCACTTCTTGCAAAACAAATTACGTGCTCAACTCAGGAGTCTGTTAAACTTGCTCAAATGGATACTATTACTCCTCAGCTTCAGGAGGGAGCTGTATTGCTTGCACAGACACAAATTGCTCAGTATGCCCTACATCTAGTTCTTGCACCACTTGCAAAACAAACTACATTCTCGTATCTGGAGTCTGCTAGACCTGTTCAAGCGGTTATTACTATTCATCATCTTCAGGTGGGAGCTGCTTGCAATGTACAGATACAAATTGCGCAATCTGCCCCGATTCAAGCTCTTGCACTTCTTGCAAAACAAATTACGTGCTTACCTCAGGAGTCTGTTAGACCTGCTCAAATGGATACTATTACTCCTCAGCTTCCGGTGGAACTTGCATTGCTTGCACAGACACAAACTGCTCAATATGTCCTTCTTCTAGCTCTTGCACTTCTTGCAAAACAAACTACGTCCTCGTATCTGGAGTCTGCTAGACCTGCTCTAGCGGTTATTACTATTCCTCATCTTCAGGAGGGAGCTGCATAGCTTGCACAGACACAAACTGTGCAATCTGCCCTGATTCAAGCTCTTGCACTTCTTGTAATTCAAATTATGTGCTCAACTCAGGAGTCTGTTAGACCTGCTCAAACGGGTACTATTACTCGTCTTCTTCTGGTGGAACATGCGTTGCTTGCTCAGATTCAAACTGCTACTCCTGCACATCCTCTGCCTGCTCTACATGCATTACAAACTTCTCCCCAAATTCTTCCACAGGCATATGTGAAGTCTGTTCCTCTGGATATTATTATTCTTCATCAAGTTCGCCATGTGTAGCTTGCTCTGACTCAAATTGTCAGACATGTACTGCAAGTTCTTGCAGCATCTGTAAAACAAATTACATTCTCAACTCCTCCACATCTCAATGCGAGTTATGTCCAGATGGCAAGTACTTCTCTTCTGGCACTTGCGTAGATTGTTTCGATTCCAACTGCTAGGTATGTTCCTCATCTGCATGCTCTACATGCAAATCCAGTTACATTCTTAATTTCACTTCTGGATTTTGCGAGCACTGCTCAAACGGGTATTTCTATGAATCAGCTTCCCAAACATGCGTAGCTTGTTCCGATGTAAACTGCTTCTCCTGCACTTCATCCAGCAGCTGCGCATCTTGCAAATCCAATTATATTTACAATTCTACAAGTAATCTCTGTGAAGTTTGCAGCATTGGCTTGTATTATTCAAACGGAGCATGCCTTCCTTGTCTTGATCCAAACTGCAAAACTTGCTCAGCAGCGAATGTCAGTACTTCTTGCAACGATCCATATGTTCTGTCAGGAAATACTTGCATCCCATGCGCAGATGGCTTCTATTTTACAAGCGGAATATGCACTCCTTGCCCTGATATTCACTGTAAACAATGTCCAGGAGGATCTTCTTCTCCTTGTAGTCTCTGCAAATCCAATTTTACAATCGACGGTTCCTCTGGGCTATGCAAATAAACCCAAGGATGCTTAGCCTCTCAGTATTTGGATCCAATAAGTTAGCTCTGCGTAGATTGCTCGGATAACTGTGCGACCTGCACATAAACTACCTGCCTATCATGCATTTCGTCATATTACTACTACATTGATCCATCTAATCTCTAAAAATGCAAGAGAAGTAAATTCAAATTGTTAATTTTTGTTAATTGTGCCTATTTTCATTTTATTTTCCCTTCCCTTTTTCTTATCCTTTTTTTCTCAAAAGACAGCAAAACGAACACCTTCACGATTTCTCAGAAAACCACGAATGATGGATACATTATCACTTTGACATTTCAAAACAACTTAACCTCCAACGACGGATCCAATGATATCCTGGACATGCTCATCTCTGGAGCATCCTCATCTAAAGAAACCATCGCAATCTCTGAGAACGTCATAACAATAACCAAATTCATGAACGATGCTTGCAAGAACAAACAAGCTGTCATATCCTTCAAGAGTCAATCGTTTTTCTAAATAAACGGAATAAGTCAATAGAATTCTGTGATTGATCTGAAAAACTAAGCAACTTTATCGGTAACTTAGCAATAAGAAAGTTCTGCAGCAGCAAGTGTAGGATCAGTATTTTCATATGCAAATGCATCTACGTTCCTCCCCATCGTTATCCTCAGCAATTTCTACATACTTGTGAATACCATTGATCTCACGGGGTTTTTGTATTATATCCTTTTTATAAATGTGAGGCTCCCCTAGAATGTAATAAATTTCTTCGGGATCTTCAAGAACTTTTAATTCCCGTTCATTCCAAATGTATTCACGTATATCATTTCCAACAGTTATGCTCAGTAAGCACCTTAGCGATTCATGGATATGAACAACGATGCATATTTCATCAATTCAGCGGGGTAAAGTATCACGATTATCGCTGTTTTTCTTATGGTATATGTGGCTATTAAGATTCTCAGTAAACTTCCTATCCAAAGAATATCTCCTTACTTAAGAAGCGCTATTGACAGAACATGGGAATATGGTTCTTTCTTTGATGCTCTCTGTGCAGTCTACATTTATATTCTAACAGGTGCTCTTCTGTAGCTGACTGTTTATGAATTCGAAGATGAGTCTTATCTTGTAAATTACATACTTCACTCAATATGGACTGTGATTTCGATTGCAGTTCCATTTTACATTATCTGGCTGCTGTATCGAGTGAAAAATTTCAAAAGTAACAAAAGAGCACAAGTAAAGTTGTCGTCTTTAATCGGCGGAATAGTTCTTTATGATATTATTAATGCCCCAAGTAATAAAGTACAACCGCAGTCAAATGAGGGAAATGATTTAGATTTGAACAAGGAAAAAACAAATATCAGATAATCTCCTGAGAGTGATGGTTCTCAGTTACTTAGTTCAAACGAAAACACTAGAAATCTAACGAGACGCTAAAATATTACTATGAGAACATCTCATCTTTGCAATGGTTTCATGTATCTGCGAAAATTATTCTTCTGCATGATCATCGTGTATCTTTACGACAATCAATACACATAACTTGTGCTGATTAGCCTCTTGAACATTACAATTGCAAGCTACATTCTCTACGTCCGCCCTTATGAAACGAAAGGCGAGAACATCAAAAACGCGATTGGAGAATTTGTCTTAGTAGGAATTTAGATATCAGTTGCTACGCTCGTTGAAGATCCACCTGGGTAATCTGAAGAAAGTAGATTTGCTGCTGGATGGGTGATTGTGTGCTTAAGTGCGTTTGTACTACTGTGGAATACTGTTCTAATCGTTGTTGAGGCGTTGAAGTCAATATTTATGTTGATTATGTCCATTTTCAGAGGAAAACGAACGAAAGTTACCCCAATTATTAAGATTGAATGTGCTAAAGATGACATTCAAAAGGATAACTATGTTAAGGAATAACAAATAAATAAACCACCTAATAGTATTTCATAAGAGCCTCATTTACTGGAAGATGATTGGTTCTCTAATTAAATAAACCCGATGATGATATCTTCGAATATGTTGTATTCTGACAAAACAAAACTAGAACACAACAATGGAGGGTTTTCTGCATCGGATTCCACACAAGCTCCAACGCTAAATCACATGCCACCTAGTCCACTGATCGGCTAAGAAAACCATGAAACGGATGACAATAAGCTGTTTATTGATGTGAGAAATATGACAAAACATAAGAATAAAAAGAAAATCAGAGAGAAGAAGACTAAAGAGGATGAAATGATCAATATTCATGAAAATAATCAGAATAATAGCATGAGTAACAATCCTAATAACAATGTAGATTTATCTAATGAACTCGAAAACAACAATAAGAAGGTTGATAATTCACATTAAAGTGGACTTTAGAATACGATTAACTCTTCTGATGAAGAAAAACTAAAAAACAACAAGCCCAGCAAGCAGGTGCAGCTCCTGAAAAATAAACTTAGACTGCTGGACTCGAATAATAACTCACCGTTAGGCAGTAAAAGTCCAGAAGCTGAAACAATCATTCACTTAAAAAAGCACAGGAGATCTCGTCTCCTTGATGTGAATTATCCAACCCATCTAGTAGAAGATGAAACAAAGGAAAACGAGATTTGATATGGTTTTGATATTATTATATTTTTTTATTAATGAGAACTAGAAGTAAAAGGAATGTTTTTTTTCTGAGAATATCTTATATTTTTATTATTAATTGAAAATTCTTAGACTCTATTACCTTTTACTCTTTAATTTTTAAAAAAAATGACTGATATTCCCCTCAAAATGATTTCTAACTGGAAATCTTTTTTATTTTTTATTATTATCCTTGAGAAAAGTTGGATTATGATTTTGAATAATTGTTTAACAATTTTGTTCTGAAAAAATTCACTAACTACAAACACAAAAGTTGTTGATTAGCTCTTTTGTATAAAGGATTATCTTGAATCATTTACCTTTATTCTTTTGTACTTTTAGCTTTTCACCAATAAATTTGGAAACTCTTTTTTTCTAGGATTTCTTAACAAGGAAGAAACTTTTGCCATCTAAGCACTTCTGAGAAGTTGTGATCTTAACCTCTTCACCATCAAAACCAGGATCTTCGTATTTAGAAATCGATTTTCCTTTAGGAATTCTAATAGACTTGATTGGTGAATTCCAGCCTAGAGACTTTAAGTCAGAAGCTTCTCCGCATAAAGGTAAAGATGACCCCATGTAATTACATTCAGAAAATATCTCAATGCACTATGAAAGATCTGCAGAAGATGATATAGAGGAATTCGAATCAGATTGAGAAGTTGAAGAAGTTGTTGGTGCTGCTTCTGTTGTTGTTGGTTTAGGTAAGTTGAAATCTCCAACAGAAAAGTAAAAATTATCAAAGCCCCATAAAACCTAAAGAAGAAGAAGAAAAAAGAAATTAGAATGCAAAAAAAGTATGAAAATAGCTTGAAAACCCAAGTTTTATTTGTTTCTAATTTAGGGTATTATTTGAATACCTTTCCCTCATTAGGAGTGAGCTTGTGAATAAGAGAAACTGTCAGACTTGTAGCAGTGTGCAGATGGTGAATTTAAATGAAATATCCTTGTTCTTTAACAGCTTTTCCACATATTTATCTCTAGCCATTCTCCGGTGATACAATAAGAGGGACTGCGACCAATTAGTCATCGAATTTAACAGTAATGGTCTATTCCTGTAGCAGTTAAAATATCATAAAATGAAAAACATCATTAACAGAAATTAAAATAAATTTCCTTACATTTTCAAGATCGATGATGAAAAGCTATAAGAAGATATCAACAAATGTGTGTTCTGGTAATGATGTGAAGGTCTTAACAACAGATTCTTCTTTTTCATCTTTTCCTTCACCATTTTTCAAACCAAAAACACCTAGGTTCTCACATGAAATGAGTTTAATTTCTCCATCTCCAGATACACTCCAAGTCCTTTTATCAAATGAATCTGAGCTGTATTATTCGCTTGAGATCTCCTTAGTGTATCCATCTTGATAAATCACAGCAAATAAGTCTCTAATAAAGTAGCTTGTATCGCTTTATGGGTTGTTGAGGACAAATCTGAGATTGAGTTTAGAGGAAGCATGAGGTACGTCTATGAGATAATTTCTCAATGTTTCCTAGTCGCTACTGCAATGCTGGCCAATTATGAATTAGTCTGCAACGATTGGTTTGACCCATGCATTGTCAACAAGGACCAAGAGAACCTAAGAAAGTTTGTAAAGAGGAAAAATAAACTTAAAGAAAAATAATAATTTTTTTATTATTTTTTACAGTGTCTTCAGTCCAAGTTCCAGATGTTAAAACTTAGAAGAATAATCTAGCTCCTGTGTGACTAGCTAACCCAGTGTATGTCTTTTCTATGTCACTGCTGTGGGGTCCAAAGAAAACTTCCGAGCCTGGAGCGCATGTATTGTTTAAGGCAATTTCAGAAAAATCTTATCCACTTGCATTTTTCCAGTCAGTTGGTTTTGAGAAGAGAGCAGAACTGAATTCTTCAGAAACACCTGAACATGTGCTGCTTGTGCAGGAGGCTGCTAAGATTCTGAGATTTTAGATTCCAAAGGATTCATTCTCTGTGTCTTCATTGAAAATACCTTTGATTGTCAATGTAAATTATGGATTTCTATGAGGAACAAAAAGTCCAATTGGAACAATCCTTTCTGAGAATTCGCTGTTTCCACAAATATCGTTTTCCTAAGAACATGGCTTATTAATCTCTCAAAAAATCACTAAAATTAAATTTTTTACATCGAAATGATCAAAGTCAGGTCTCTAAAGTCTATGGATTTATCCATCAACAATGACTTCCACCCAGTCATCTAAATCAGGAGTGTCAATCAGCCAAAGATCGAAATTCACAATAACACCATAGTGATCTGGAAGATTATTGTAAGTTTTAGAAAGAGAGGTTTCATTTCCAAAAGTCTCAGTACCTCCAAATAGCTATGCATCATCACTATTTATTAAGGAAAATGAGTAAAAATAAACTTCATTCAACAACAAAAAAGAAGGGGAAAGATTGTTTTCTTACCATTCTGTAAACTCTTCTCCTTATTCGACACCTAGAATCTCCCAGCCATCAATGCTGGAAACAAAGTTTGAGGACAAAAACTCTTCAGAAATAACGGTCAAAGCTCCGTTTTCATACTCAGCTACAATTTCTAAGTTTTTGATTCCCCACGATGACTCGTTTTCTTGAAAAAATCAAAGAGACAATTATGACAAACTATTTTTATTTATTTTATGTTTTTAATTAAGGTGAGTTTTTACATGCAGGCGAATCCGAATCAGATGTAGAACTCAATTTTAGGGTGAATTTACTCCTGTAGTGAGGCAATACAATAGACACAGGCTGGATTCTATCTTAAGCACCCTTAGTTCCACATAATGTTTGACCATTTGACTATTCTTAAGATATCGAGAAGGAGTACACTTTTCAGCAATAGATTTTTCAAATAAATAAGAAATAAAATATAACAAATTATGTAAAATGAGCATACCTTCAATGCCATCGAGAGAGACTTTAAAGGAATCACCATCTTTTAGGAGAAAAATAAAAATAAAGTTTAGAGACAAACAATCATTTTTTCAAGGAGAAAATTTTGAAGGTCTAGGGGTATTTTTACCTTAAGAATCAATTGCGTAGATGTCAAAGGTAATGTAGAGCTTTGAGTGATTCACACCTGAATCATAGCTCTTGGAAGCTGCTGTAACGGTTCCAAAAATATTCAATCCTCCAAATATAGCATTTTGTCCGCAAATGGATAAAAGTTAGTCAGATTAGCCTTCTTTAATTGTCCAGTCGACAACTTAACTGTCTGCGAAATACTAATCGCTGAATTCTCTGGAAATTAACTTTACTTCTGCTGTTGCGCAGCCAAGAAGGGCTATTAATAGGAACGCTAGGAAAGCTTTATTTCTCATGTTTTCTTTTTTCAAGAGATATTACTTTGTTGCTAATTTCTTAATTTGATTTTACCAATCACAAAGTTTGATCCGTTTTCGGAAGTATTCTCTCTTTCTCCTTTCAAATCATACTTACTTGCAATGACAGCTTTGTTTTTCAATAAGACGGTTTTTATTTTTGCTGAAAAGCAGGGTTTAGTCTGTCTAGCAGCAGTTTTTAAAGTCAGTTTCGAGGGAATAAATTCCATCAATTTTTCATCAAGTTTGAATTAATTTTCCTTTTATTTTTTAAATGAGTAAAACATTTATGCGTTTCAAGTTATGTTCATCTTCAGGGAGGAAAAGAACTCAAAGTGGAAAGTAGCTCAACTGTGTTTTCATTTTGTTAGAATTTTTAATTGTAAGAATTATTTTTATTTAAAAAGTTAAATGAGAATACATTTCCTTGAATTATTCTTGAACAAGTAACTTAATTTGAATTAAATAGAAAACAACTGTTGATAAATTACATTAATAATATGAAAGTTTCAAGCAAACAAAATAATGATAAAACATAAAGGAATTTTTAAGATTTTGAATTCCTTTTTTTACTTACTGTAGAGTCTAGAAATGAAGTGAAACGCCTACACAACAAACAGAAAAACTATTAACTTTGAGAAATAATATCTGCAAAATCAATTCAATGATAGATTAACCGATATGCTGTGTGTCATTTCTCAGCAGACATTTTCTGCAAACTCTAATTCTAAGTGAGTAATTCTCCCTCCTTTAATTAAACTGTCCAAAATAAAACATAATAAAGAGAGACTTCTTAATAGTAAAATAAAAAATGCATCAACCGGGAATCGAACCCGGGTCAAAGCGATGGCAACGCTCTATTCTACCATTAAACCATTGATGCTTGCACAGAAAATCTCCCTGCAATTGACTGGAACTAGTTTGTTCTTTGAAAATATTGAAATTATTAAGGATGCTATTAAATCAAGATTTTATTAAAAAATCCCTTATTAATAAATTTTACGATCATAATATTAATCACTTCCCTTTCATTGTTTTTTTCTGAGAAACATTAAGTGTTTTCTTATTTATTTGGAATTTTTTGCCTCAAAATCAAAAAATATCCATAAGAACAAAAAAATCTGATTTATTGAGAATTGATAAAAAACATTAAAATGACGTGTATCTAAAATGATTATTGTTACAAACTTGAAGAACTTTCATATTTTTTTCACTGCTTTACAATGAGAGGAATGAGTGTTGAAATTAGATTTTAGAAGGTATTTTTGATTTTATTCGAGACATCGATGACTTCTTAGTGCGTGATTTGAGTCTTTGTCAAACCTGTACCCATGTTAGTCACACAGGAAATACCAAGAACTTGTATGTCCATGTGGCTTGCAGCGATAGCCTCGTAGACAGTACTTGCTCCGACTAAATCTGCCCTCATAACTCTTAGCATCTAGACTTCCATAGGCGTTTCATAAGAAGGACCTGTCATTCCTGCGTAGACTCCAGTTTTCACATCTAAATGCAGTGACTTCATGACAGTCTTGGCTATTTCTATGAGATCTGGAGTGTAGGTAACTGACATATCTGGGAATCTTACACCGAATTCAGGCTCATTCAGGCCCATAAGAGGATTGACTCCAAAGAGATTAATGTGATCTCTAATCAAAACTAAGTCACCACTTTGGAAGGAATCGTTGAGACCGCCCGCTGCGTTGGTGAGAATTAATACTTCAATCTTGAGAAGCTTGAGAACTTTTATTGGGAAGACAATATCAGGCATCGAGTGGCCTTCATAAAAATGAAACCTTCCTTGCATGCACACAACATGAACGCCATTCACAGAGCCAAATACCAAGTTTCCTTCATGTCCAATGACAGCTGTCTGCTTGAAATGAGGGATGTCCCTATATGGGATGATGATTTTATCTGTGAGAGAATCACAGAAATCACCTAAGCCACTGCCTAAAACAACGCCAATACGAGGGGTAAAAGTAACCAACTTAGAAATGAAAGCAACAGATTCGACTGCTTGCTAGTAACTGGATAGAAGAGAGGTAGTATTAGTTGAGCTGTGCATTTTAGTGGTTTTATTTGAGAATGATTTAAGGGGCTTTTGTTTCCTTAGTTTTGCTAATATTTAATATTACAAGTGGAAGACAATAAAAAATAGAAAATTAATATCATTAATACATCCAATTGTGCTCCTCAAAATCTTCGAAAGATCTATTTCATTTTTTCTCAGAATTCTCATTCAGAGTGAATCATTTTTGGATATTGTAAGCATTTAATTAGTTGAAATTGATGGTGGGAATGGGAGGTTATTGAGCGTTTCTTTGAGAATATAAATCATCACAATATGGGTGTATTTTTGATTGAAAATATTAAAAAATAAAAAATGCATCAACCGGGAATCGAACCCGGGTCAAAGCGATGGCAACGCTCTATTCTACCATTAAACCATTGATGCTTAACGATAATTCTCAAGGATATGTGCTCTTTATTTCATTGTTCTCTCCACTTCATTTTCACATTTAGATGTCAATTGTTTAACCTATTTTTTAACAATGATTATTTATCAGCGTTTGAGTGAGTTTTATTATTTCCTCTGGTTATTAAGGGATTTCCAGTAAATATTCAATAGAAAGAGGAGTTATTCTTTAATAATTCTAATAATAATCTTCTAAAAATACTTTATTTTCATTGCCTTCAAAATAATTGGAATAAGAGGATTAATGTTGAAATTCAAAAATATTCAACTATCCCATTGAAATTGAAGAGGCTCTTTGATAAAGGGAGACCTAATAGGCTATTTTCTTAGTTTACTTCACTTGATTAAAAGCAAAAGACTCAAAGACAAACAAACTCAGTAGATGAACAACAACCAAAAATGAGTTTAAAAAATTAGATATTTCTGTGACTTAAATTCTTATAAGAAAAATATCTTAAAAGATTCATCATTCAAAACCTAAAAATAATAGATATCTCCCCATATTACGATTGTCGCAACTGCTAGATATCTAATAAATTATCTTATTCCATTTGGAAACTACTTCTCCCTCTCCATCAAAAACTAAATTATTAAAAAAAAACACACCCCCGCTCGCTTCCTTTGTTTTGAAACAAAAAATGACTGAACAACCTAGCTAAGCGACGTAATCACCAGCAAATACTACTTACATCTTGGAGGATTTCATTTCAGCAAATGAATCTCCCATCATACCCTACCAAAACGATACATACGAGCTCATCGATTCTGCAGATAAACTCATCACAGCTGTCATTAAAATATTGTCATTTTCCAAAGTTGGAATTGACACTGAGCAAAGTTTCCAAGATACTTACCAGCCATTTCTGTGCTTGATATAAATCTCAGCTGGAGATACCGATTATATTATCGATCTCCTTGCAATAAATGATAAAGAACTCATCCACAAATAGTTATCCAAAGTGCTCCTCGATGGGAATATCATCAAAGTATTTTTCGCTGGGTAGCAAGATCTCTTATGGATGTACAGAGATTATAATCTGAAATTGGTGAATTATTTTGACATTCAAATCGCTGCTTAGTTCATCCAACCTGAGGAGGATAACTCGTTAGTTGCGTTAATCGATAAGTATTGCGGGTACAAGATTGATAAGTAGACGAAAAAGACACTTTAAGTAAAGAAGATTTCTTTTTTTGGGGGAGGGAGGGTTGAGATGATTCTTCTATGTTGATTTAGCAATAATTTAACTATCCACTTTAATTCGTTGATTTGGAGTGTAAAGAGAGAAGAATAATCAAGAGAAAAGATCATGGAATTTCATCTATTTTATGGTTATTAATTATTTCTCCTTTGACTATTTCCCTAGGTGTCTGAATGGTCACAGCGTCCTTTGAAAGCAGAGTAGTTAAACTATTCAGCTTTGGATTCTCATTATCTTGTTAGATTGCGATTCCAGCTTCTTCTTGAGATCATCACAAAGCATGGATTTAGTCATGCAGTGCAGCGTCTCAATGCCATGCAGAAAGCAACAACGAAAAAGGAATCTTCGCATACGTTTGAGTTTAAATAGTATCTTTAATTGTATCCCAAACTTCTTAAAAAACTAAGAAATCAAGAAGAAAAAGAAGCAAATGAAAAACAAAAAGATGATGGGTAAGCTCAGCAGAAACAGATCACAGTAGAGAAGAGAAATACTTGGGAAGATGATGTAGTAAATGCTGTGATATTAGCAAGATTAGCTGAAATCAGAGAAGATTTCTGCTCCAAAAATGATTTCTATGTTAATTCAGTAGCTTCAGATATTTAGCTGCTCTTGATAGGGAAAGTGAAGTAAAGGATATAAGGGAATCAAGAAGAATAGTAAACCATGGATGATGGTATTGAGGATACTGGAAGCACAGAATAATAGTCTAAACTGAAAGAAGATGAGACTGAGAGTTGCATGGTTCAATAATTCATTGCCTCATGCTAAAAAATACTTGAGTCAACAAAAAGGGGGAGTTTATTCCTTCAGGAATGTGGAAATTCTCTCAAAGCAGCTGTTTCAATCACCAAAATCAACGCCATCAACGAATATAGAACAAAAATGATTTTACAGCCGCATTTTTCTTCTTCTGGAACCTCTCCTCCTACTGATTATTAACAGCAAGGGTTAGAGTTTGCTGCTCGTTAAGAGAAAAAACAAAAAGCATTTGAAGAGCGATTTTCAATGAAAAAGATCGCTTACGAGAATTGTGCTATTCTTTCCCCCTCAGGCGAATAACTCTGCAACTGTAATGAGAAGAAAGTAGCTTGGTATCTGTCTAAAAATCTAGCCACGAGGGTATCATCGAATCCTACGGTTATCAAGTTGAATTTCGTACCAAGTGGCAAAGGCAACTTTGACTTGCATAATTAAGCAATCTTTGAAACGAATTACCTGTATGTCACACATAGGGATAACTTATGCGTTGTGTGTGGTGCGACAGAGAATTTCTCGAAGTTCTACGTAGTACCAACACTTTATAGGAGACACTTTCCAGAACTGTAAAAAAGAAAGAAAAAACGAAAAAGAGGAGGTTTTCTTATATTGATTTATTGATATTTGTAAACTTAGTTTGAAGAGTCACCGCTCTTAGGACATCTTATTAATGTGCATGGCGTGTCATTAGCAAGCTAGTAATCACAGTGAACGACTCATCAACGAAATTAGTATGAAATATTCAGTTGACAGAGTACAGTTTGATGAAATTAGTAGCAGCAGAGAAACGATACGGAAACTGATAAGAAGTGCTAGATCGTACTACAAAGCATAAGCCAATGTTCCAGAGTAATTCAAGGAGAGATTTTAGAGCTAACTAAAAGATAATTTCAAGGAATTTATTGGACTTTCTTGTCTAGAAATCCCAGAAGAAATCAAAGCATTACCAAAAGAGGATAAAACAGGGGAAATCATTATCAACTCTGATTTTTTGAGAGTCGTAAATGACTTAAATGAGTAGACCCTTATGGGTAGAGCCAAATGGAGTTAGGATTATAAAAATCAGCATGGAAAAATTGTCGTTGAAAAACTTGCGACGTTTGAAGAAATCACGAAATTTGTTATCATGTGGAGGAAACATTTTCTAGAAACAATGGCACCAGCACATCTCCCAAGGGATTGGAAAGAATAACTGCGAATTGTTGAGAAGGAATAGATGAAAGAAGCAGGATAAAAGTAAAGCAAGAAAGAGGGAAATGAGACAACTGAAACAGGAGAATGAAGATTGAAACAGTATGATTATTTTTGGAAATTGAAAAGGAAAGATTCTTGGAGGATTGTCATTGTAAAAATTTGTTTGTTTTGATAAATAAAGATAATGATTTACTTAATATGGTTAGCGATTATTTTTTGGAGAATATTGATGAATATTATTTATTATTTTATTGGAAAAATCCAAAAATATTCAGTTCTTAATTCTGAGCATCAGAATAATTTTCCTAGCCAAAAATGTATAATAATCTTTGCAATTGTTTATTTTTTATATCAGCAAG
>Ga0302271_10002152_pt1 | contig 18107 bp, 9 predicted proteins | sample III_Bog_N1_1_FD_198767 | JGI IMG/M metagenome (GOLD analysis project Ga0302271, IMG submission 198767) | Peat permafrost microbial communities from Stordalen Mire near Abisko, Sweden - III_Bog_N1_1 | ecosystem: Environmental > Terrestrial > Soil > Wetlands > Peat | place: Sweden: Abisko...
ATGAAGAACTTATTCGATCTCAAAAAAGATAAAGTCGAGCCCATAACTTAAAAAGCAAATCCAATCCAATCCGCCTTAAAACATCCATTGTGTGTTTCTCAGCATCCCAATCATAACATTCTTACCTTTAAAACTATGAGTAGATATGAATGAGTTTTGAAATATTCATTCTCTTACTTGTCTGCTTTGTTTTATCTAGCATTTGAGCCAAATTAATTCTAAAAAAATGAGTATTTCTAACTTAAAAGAATTCGAGATCAGCGTATTTTAGCATCTGTAAGGCATGATATTGATCTTATTTCTTATTTCTTTCACTTAAAATCTCATTTACCTTTTTATTTCAAAGCCTCATTTCTCCTTCTCAAACTGTTTATCTTCTTTCTTTGCTCAGAAATTTTCGCAGTGTTCTTTTAATCTTTCTCCGTATTAATTGCTTCTATTTATTGTCATTAAAGGCAACAACTTCTAGTTGTTTAAAATCCTTCAAGGCCTTACTCAGAATCAAGCTAATTCCTCAACATCTGAGATAATCCTTAGACGTAATCTTCTCAATAATCATTATAACAACTCAATCACCATAGTTTATTGTCTAAAAAGAAGATATTAATTGCATCAAATAGCATTAACATATTTCCTAAATAACTTTGAAATCAACATCGGAATAATTGAAAAACAGTACTCCAATTTCTCCTCTGAGTAGTATCCATAATCAACACCAGCACTTGTGTGAGTTGATTACAATTCTTCCAAGCTAACTCTGAAAGAGGTGCTATCACAAGTAAAAAATACATTCATTAACATAAATTTTACAACTCAATTTAGTTAATTTATTAATTATTTTGAATTAATAAAAATGCATTTGATACTTATTCGAAGGCACTGATGATTTGTAGCCCCTCACATACAAATAATACGCATTTATATTTCTTAATTAAAGAGAGAACAGTGAATTTCTTTAATAAACAGAGAGAAGCTCAATGATATTGTAATCCTTAACATATCTTCTTGGGGTATCCCTGCTCTTTGAGATAAATGATTCTTTTATGAGTTTCTTAACTTGGAGAACAGGTTTGAACATAATTTCTGGAAAAAGGGATTAAGATTATGTTGTTTCGCTCAAAAGAAATTGAGGGATTTGATTAGTGTTCTTTTATTTGGTATTAGTGCATCTCTAAGTTTGAACTACAGAAGAAATTAGTATCCTAATTCAACCTGTCAAATCCTTCATAACTCTGTTGTTCTGAAAGATAACACAAATAAACTATTTTTGTTCTTCATTCTAATATTTCCTAGATTTACTGATACTTTCGTCGCATCTTTTAGAACTTAAAACAAGAGCCAATTTATATTAAAGCTTTCATTCTTAAAAAGATTCTAGAACTTATCAAACTTTATCAACTATTGCTTTTTGCTGATGTTACTTAAGAAAGTGTAAGCTTATGTGATTATTTTTTTCTGTACCCCTCTCTTCATAGAAAATGATAAAATTTTAATACTTTATCATTTTATAAACACCTTCACTTCGAATTCAATATTCCTTGCTACCTACCTTATTTGAATTAACTTTAATGTTGTTTAACTTGTGCTAGCTAAAGTTTCTAATAGTAGTTTTTTAATTACAGAATCACTCACCTTTCATCATATGGTAATATCCGAATTTAGAAATCAACAAAGTAGATTTATTTTTTTCCCTTTTTTGGAGAATCAAATTTGTTAAATAACTTATATATTTTCTTCCTTTGTTAGCTAAGGGTGCTAGAAAACAAATAAAAATGCTCAAAATTTGCAGAAATGTCTAAAATGTGCACAGACAAGATAAAGCAGAAAAATACATCCTCATTTCATTAGCTAACAATTAGTATTTTAAAGATCAGAAATTATGAAATATTCAATTTAACGAGAGAGAAAAATATCAAAATGCGCAGGGTGAAAAATAGCATTTCTAACAATCAAATGAAATGACTTATGCTGTCATATTTATCCAGCAGAACCTAAAAAAGACATCCAACGCACGTAATATAGCCGATTACACGGGGCTAGATCTTTAAAAGGATAAAGAGAGAGTCAGAATTTCTCTGGACTTTATAAAAGTCCGAATTAACTTGATAATTCGATGAAATTCAATTCATCATTTTTTCTAAATTAAAAAACAGATTCCCTATTTCAGCGAATAACAAAAAAGAAGAAGATACCTAACTCTTTATTATCTCAAGATAATCAGACATATTTAACCATAATGCTACTTCGACCTAAGGACTTAAAACACATCACTATCCTTGCTAATCCCACAGCTGGAAGGTTTTGGCACAGCAGCAAGGCATAAGATAATCAACATGAGAAATAAACCCATATTGAGAATGGATGCAGCGATGCTACAATGAAGTATTACAGAGACTTACGAATTTACAAGGAGAAATCAACCTTAGAGCTAGCGAATTTGTTCATGATCAACAAACTTTTGCACTATTCTTTCTTTGTCAACAATGCACATTTGATCTACAAATATTCATCGAAATTCTTAGGTAAATTACAAGGGGATGAGAATCTTTATCAGCAATAGCAAAAGAAAAGTCAAAGCATTTAAATCTAGTATTTTTAATATTTGAGGTTTTAAAGTTGGAAAAGAGATTGCAAGTTGAGATGATTTCATATGTTTGGTTTTTAACTCATTCCAGGGCGTAGACCTACAGAATTGGTGATCAAAAATACAATGGGTAGAGTTTTCACAGGAGGATCTACTATTACTGAGCTCTTATCTCTGTCGAATTCCCTAACCCAGAGAAGTATGAGGATGAAAAATGACGAATATTAGAACAATTTCTTTATTGAAATACAATCTATTTTTGTTATTTAGATCTCCCTGTGATCGTGGACTACTGCTGTGAAGCACTCGAAGAGGACGCCAATGAATAAGTAAAAATAATACAATAATTATTATCCCTACACATTTATTTATCGATTCATTAATGATAATGTCTCTATTCTAAGTACAATAAGATATCCAAATATGTTTGATTCTAGAAAATAGTATTGAATTATCTGAAATATTTTGATTTTAATTATGATTCAGATATTCTATCATATCTCTTTAATAATATTTCCTTTTTTCTTCTTCTTCTTTTGCAAGTTCATGGATAAAAGCTCGAAAATGTTTGAGGCAACAGCTGTCTTAGGTGACACTATCACTAACCATAAAATATCTCTTAAAATATCAGCACTATGTGATATGGAAGTCTTGAAATCTCTAACTCTCCTTTCAGGGAAACTTTAAGGACTATTCGCCTAATTAGATAATTAATCTCGTGGATATATCACTGGGTAACAGGTAAGAAATAAAGGAAAAAAAATGCTATTGTTCATATTCTTTTGAGCAGTAAACAAATAAAATATGATTTGAAATAGATCGAAGTTGATTTAATATCTGTTCTCTTTTTACCTTTTACAAAATAGTTACTTGACGGATTGAAAGCGAAGGGTTTGACTGTTGTTGAAGCAGATGTTCTCGAATTCATAAAGACTGTCCTGGAATTCAAGGATGGTAAATCACTTGCAGACACTCAAATAAGCTAGTTGGTTTGGCGGATCAGAATCCATCCTTTCTACACTTAAAATGTCAAAAATGCAAATAAAATAAGTTCCTTGCTAGCGAATCTTTCAGAGGATTAATAACTCAAATCTTAAAATTTCGTCAAACGAATTAATAAGATCCTTGTGCCTGCTTCAAGAAATAAAGTAAGGATGCTTTTTAGGTTTGTATTACGGTTTAAAAAGAGTAGTAATGGCAATTCTTGGTTTTGTTTTAAAATATTTAAAACACTAATTTTCCAGCAATCTTTACAATTGAGTAATTTGATCTCTCATTAATCAATAGACAAGAGTATTGATCGATGCAGAGCAGACTTTTATCCAAGGAGCGATTGACAGTTTCATCGAGCAGTTGCAAGTAAGCAATTTGGACATAAACTCATAATATTTTCCTGGAATTTGGTTAACACATTATTGAGATTCAAAACATCTTTTGAAACACAACTCCTCCTAATTGAATTCCTTTTCTCTGATTGTAATTTCCTTTTTTTTTCCCCTAGTTTACCTACAACTAAGACACCCCAATTGTCTACAACACCGTTTAAAACTACTTGAAATCAAGTCAATCTCGTGTGAAATACGAGTTAGAAAAGTGCAAACTTCTAGGTATGCCATTCGGCCTTAAGATGGTCAGAGGTGCCTATATCAACGAAGAAACTAGAATCGCCAAAGAGAAAAACATCGAAAACCCTGTCTGTGATGGCATCGAAAAGACAACTGAAATGATCCATGCTAATCTTGATTACATTCTCAGCAATCTCACACCGAAATCAGAATTACTCGTAGGCAGCCACAACAGAGAAACAATCATGAAAATGAAGTCACTCATGGAGTCTCATAATATCCCAAAGGACACAAAATAAGTATATTTCTCGTAGCTCTTTGGGCTTGCAGATCATCTCACCTATTCCTTAGTTGAACAAGTAAAAAAATGGATTCTTACATATTTTATTCCTCAAAAACTCAAAATTTGCAAGCTCACAATGTTTTTTTCTTTCAAATTCGCAGGGTTATTCAGTGTTTAAGTACACTCCTTTCGGTGATACCCACATCATGATTCCTTATCTAATCAGGAGAGCTCAAGAATCGTTTTAAGTTCTCAGTAGTGTTGAATTCCAATACTCTTTGCTTAAGCATGAAGCTTCCAGAAGATTACTCTTCAAGAAAGATTGAGTTTTGTTGGTTTAAAGTAGTTCATAAGATCTATTTATTTGCATGTTTTTGTGTTAATGTTAATAATTGATGGTATTATTATCAAGTAAGTAGCTTTTTTAGTTTAAATCACAAAATTAAAGTAAAAATATTACAGTTTTGGTACCTTCCTATTGATGAAAGTCAATACAAACAAAAACTACTAACAAATGAAAACCAATCTCTTAAAAACAACTTGCATTTCTATTTATTATTTCACATTCTCTCTCTCCCATTTTCTCTTCACTGATTGTGTGCAGCTTTAGCGATATTGCTTTTCTTTTGCCTTTCGATGACCCTAGAATGTGGAGATCTTGTTCTATATTTGTTATCCAGCAAATGCTGATCAATCCTGTAAAACGAAGGAGCAAGTGCGAATCCAACTTTTTCAGGCAAGAATAATGATACAGTTGTGCTTCCAGCTTTATCCGCAGGTGCTGAGAAACTGACCCAGCCAAGTCCGAAAATATGCAAATCGTTAATTGGCTTGCCTAGATGATTAAACTGTAATTCAACAGTGTATTACTTGAATTAAACCATCGCGAAATCAGGGTGTAGCACAGGCACAAGAAGTGAATTATAATGCTAGATAAAAACAGAGTTTGCTTTTTGTGTTTTCGTCACATGCAGCGCTAAATCCGAAGTTGCAAATACCACAGCATCCAGATTCAATCCATTCACAAAATCTAGCCTGCATAATCCTCCAAAGAACACACTCAAACCGCTTGTTAAGTGAAATGCTTTGGGTGCTATTCTCTTGTTTATAACCAGCACACTTCCCATCGTTTTATCTTAAAACTAGCTGCTCATCTAATGATCGCTGTTCATCCCTGGAGTATCATAGACATTCACATTAAGCCTGTTGTTCTTGCTTTTAACAAATCCCACAGTTGTTCCAGGAACACTACTGGTAGTGAGTTCTATTGTTTCCTCTGAATCATCTTGTTCTTCTCCACCATGGAGCAATTTCCTGACCATCTTTTTATCTTATGCATTGAGTTCTCCATCTTTAGAGCTGTTATCTGAGCTCGTTTAAGTATTTTTAGCTTTTTTGAGATGTCTATTGACTGATTTATTTAGTGCGTTGATCAAAGACGATTTACCTGTGTTAGTGTATCCCATAACATAGAAGTATTTTGAATATCTACTATGCTAGTATTGTCTTGCTTCTTCTTTTGCAGCCACAATGTACTATGCGATTTTCTCAATACCTTCTCCATTTTTCGAGCTTACCAAGAAAATCTCCTCTAATTATGGTAACTAATCTTTAAATCTCTCTGAAATTGTCTTTTTAACAATGTGCTTTATTAGATTTACTTAGACACTCTTAGGTGGCAGAGTGTCTACTTTGTTAATAATGATGATTGCTTTGTGATTTCTGGAGAACGCTTCTTCTAAGATACCTAGATTCAACGTACCCATCAAATCACTAGCATCAACAACCAATAAAACTGTTGAATTTCTCTTCACTTTGGAAAAACAACTCCTCAAAAAAGCCTTGCTATCGTTCTGGTTTACTAACTGTCCATCATCGAAGAATACTTCATCGTCTTCTTCATTGTTTTCTGCGTCCTCGCTGATTTTTTGCTTAGTTTCTTTCTCAGAAGATGAACCTAAAATGGAACTACTCGAAGAAATATTCTTACTCTTTTCACTCAAATCTTTTTTTCTATCAATACCATCGCTAGTAGCTGAAGTTTTCTTCCCAGCAATATCATCACTAGCTGATGATTACTAGACATGAGTGCTTTAATATTTCAGCTAATGACATCTCAAGCAGATTGGTTTTTTAATTCCGTTTTCATATTTCGTGTTTTCAAAGGAGCGTTTTTATCTAAAACCTGTTGAAGTCTCCGTTGGAATCTAGCTGTCCACTGCTTAGAGCAGATCCAAATCATTTATCTAGATGAACAAATTATTCCGTTTATTTTTGAGATCATTGAGTCTGTTTTATTCTATCATATATTAACTCAAGATATCTGAGTCGTTGATTGCACCTCCTCTTTTGACTTTAATCACTCCATGATCAACTCGATTTGCTATTTCTTTATTATGCTCTACTATTCCTTTCAGCACAGTTTTCTCAATATACCCGAATTTAGAAGGATCTTCCATTTAGAATTTAGCTCCGCAACCTTCACAATGCTTGTAGTTATGTGGCACTTTGAATTCATCCAGTTCCATCTGCTTTAGGATGGAATTTTCAGATTTAGATGGCTAAGAACTAAAGAACTATTTGGTTATTCCTTACTTAGAAAGACTTACAAAGCCAGTTTTATTCTTAGAGCAAGGTAGGCATTCTAATAATAAACCTTTCTTTGCTGTTTCTCTTGTGGAGAAAGAAATGGCTGAGACACCGACTTTCAAGTAGTTTCTTAATCTCATATCCTCAAGCTTAAACTCTTTAAATCAATTTGATATTTTTAGCCTTGAAATAGCGTGCATTCTACCCAATCAAAAGAAGAGATGAAAGAACTTCATCAAGGAAAGAGAGATCACATCCTTAATATTCGAAACAGAGAACATTCTAGATTAGAAATGATTATTTTGTAGTTCGTTCAGCAATGATTATCCTTAAAAGTTATCATATTATTTTTTTAGTCAAAAGTTTGAGGTATTTTCCATTTAAACTTGTTGTCCATTTTATTATTTGCTTGTTAAAAATAACTTTCATTTGAATAAATAAAAAGGTTATTCTTTGTTTATCTACAAAACTACCTTCTGATTCTGAATTATTTGTTAATTATGTGTCAACACAATAACAATTGAATCATTACTTCTTTAAATAAAAACTACCTTTTGCTTCCAAGAACCTAGCTAAACTTTTACATTTTTTAGGCAAATCAAATCATTTGAAAATTTAGGGTAGTCCTTGTCACATCAAAAAATACCTTTTTTTCCATAATTTTGTCCTTTTATGTAAGGGTTTTCAAATCCTTTATCCTGCTAAAGTTAACTTTACCAATAAAGCCGTTTTCTTTATTATTTAAACCAATTCACTAAATTCTCAAAAGAAAATCTTCTTTAAAATTTCTGAATACAAAATAATCTCTATTTATCTGCTAAAAAAATACTGTTTCTAGCATGTTTCAATGAGATCAAGAATAATTTATTTGTTTACTCTAATTTATCATATATGCTGTTAGGTATTTAATTACTCTTAAGAAACTATTTTTCTAAATTTCTATTTACTCCAGGAATAGAAAACACCATTTTGCAGTGCAATACACTTGACAAAAATGATTTCTTAGCTTCCTCACGTATCCGCTCATTGTTCAATCTTGTGGCAATGTTGAGAACGATGCATCTAAATCAAAAATCACAAAATATCCTGTGGGAAAATGCTGTATGTTGGATTCAGCTGAAATTGCTTATGCAAATTGAAAAAACTACTTAATTTTTTGTGTGATAAAAAAGAATTGTTTGGGAGGGGAGGACTATTGAATATCCAAATCGAAGATGTTAATCAATTGGAAGAATGTCCTTTGTGGAGAAAAAAGAAGTATTCCTAAAAATAGATATTACCTCAGTAGGATTTAATCATAAATTGCTGAGTTTATAAAGCTCTTTCAATCACTCCCCCACAAAAATATCTTCTAAATAACTATTAAAAGTTTCTCAAAAATTCCAATAATAGCACACACACTTTGTTGGCTTTAGAAAACACACAATTTATCTGGTTCCAAAGTCCATCATGAAAATAAAATAAGCATACGATGAGATGGTTTTAGCTTTCGACAAATTCGATGCGAAACATGAACGCTGGATCCCATATGTGTATGCACTTCTCGGAGCTTTCTTCGCGGAGTCAGGAGCACTTGTTGTGAAGTACCATTAGTTCCCTCCATTCGAGCTGATTTTCTGCAGAGCAATTCTGCTTTTATTTGTTAACACAAAACTTCTCCAAGTCACTGGATAGAGTCCTTATTGCTAAGACAAAAAGACATTTAGAAGTCTTGCATTTCGTGGAATTTTTGCTGCAGAAGCTGCTACTTTGTTTCTCTCTTCGACACGACGGATCAATCTCACTCTAGCAACGATTCTCTATTAGACTTCCCCGATTTGGTCGAGTTTCATTGCAAGCTGTTTTTTCGCTGAAAAATTCAACATTACGACATTTATTATGACCTGCTTAGCATTCTCTGGATTCTACTTCCTGTATCATCCAATTCTATTTCAATCTGGTAATAATTTCTCATTTAAAGACATAACTATATTTGGATCGTTCATCGCAATGCTAGGAGCAATTTCTGTAGCAATTGGATCGAATCTCAACTCAGTGCTTAAAGGGAAAGTTGGAAAAATGCAATTGATTTTCTATCTTCATTTAGGTCCTCTATTCTTGTCAAGTCTTCTCAAAACATCCCACGGCTACTCAAACCTAGATATATATTCATTAAGAAGCGCTTTAACAGTCTTTCTGTTTGGTTTCTTCACATATTTCTCAGATATCTTTACAAACTAGGCATTATTCATGAAAGGAGCAAATAAAATCATGCCTTTCAACTACACTCAAGTCATTTTTGCTCTTATTTTCGATTATTTTATCTTTCATCAGGCCATATCGTCAGTTTAGCTTCTAGCAATGCTCTTGATTATCGTTAGTTGCTTCAGGATTGCATACAAAAAATGAACTGAAGAAGAATAATCATTCCAAGATTCAACTGGAATTCTCAAACTTTTCTCTCTTAAAAAATTTGTCTCCATTCATTTTCCATTGTTTTGTTTGATGTATGTGTCTAGTTATCAATAATTCAATGTTTATTACTATGCCCAAAAAAATCAGATAAATGAGTCTCATCATAATTATTCTGAATGGCTTTGCTTATTCAAACGAGTTAGTGTCAATCACAAAAAACGAGCTCAATAATATTTGGATTAATATTTCTTTGAATTGTGATAAAAACACTCTATTTTTCTTAATTACACTAGAATCATTGGCTATTTTAAAAAAGGACATCTTATCGCTGATGTTTGGGATGTTAAAAATACCACTAAATATTGTTAATTTTACAATAAGAAAAAATTCAAGCTACTATTAAGAGATTAATTTACTTTATTCACTTCATTTTTGTATGTGTGAATACTCCATATCAATCCTCTAAAAACACCACTCTAAATCTAATTTTTGAGTAGAAATATCCATATTCTGAAATAAATTACTGCATTTTGATTTTTTATGTAAATTACACAAATCAAATAACAATAGTAATTCTTTGAGTTATTAATTTCTTAGACTCAATAGCTTGGAACAGTCTCCTGATTTTCATATGATCTATTGTGATGTCAGGTGCTTTAATAATGAATTGACTGACATTTTTTGTCATTGATTCCTTCCCTAATTATTAAAAGAATTATTTGAAATTCAAAATAATCTTTAGATCCTTATTGTTGTTTGTCTTCTATTGGTTTTACTACTTCTTATTAATTGAGTATCAGTTAGTTTATTTCATTTTAGTGCATTTAAATGTATTCTAATTCATTATTGGCTGATAAATTTTTTAGATTTAAGAAGTTTTTTTATCTACTACATGATTGTTATTTTAGTTTAGAGTAGTTATAGTTAATAGGATTATTTTTTATCATTCATTTATGTGTTGCATACTAGGATATAAAATGCAAGGAAAACACAATGGTTCAAGGAAAAGTAACACACTATGGATGCTATTTTCAATAAAGCAGGTGTCTACGATCTTGCTATCATTGTAGCAGCTTTCCCCTTTGGTAGACACCCTCTAAATGGAAAACTTTAATTTAAATACGAAGATTTTGGATATTGATTGATTTGATTGATAAAATATCTAGACTCTTCTTGGTTAGTTCTCAATTAATAAATTGTAACCACATATTGAAATCTCCATCTGAGTTGAATTTGTTTATTGTTGATGGATTTTAAACCTGTTCTTTGAAACTATTGAGCTTTTGAACTTATCAAAATAAAGAATAAACCCAACAGATAATAAAAATCCATTGTCAGTTATACATTTGTCTTCAAAGATTTGCAAACATAATTGAAAGATGCTATGTGTGGATTCATTGTTCTAGTATTTTGTATCTCAGGACACTTAATTTACAATAACAACCTTTCTTGTACATAGCACATGATGGATTCATTTGAATGTACTCTATTATTTTACCACTTTGAGTTTAATTTGTTTTAATTAAGACGCATAAATACTGTAATCCATGCTTCGTTTATAAAATTAATGCGTTCTTTTCCTTCGAAGAAGAATCCTTTCAGTGCTGGATGAGCGCTTATTACAAATATTACTTTTTAGGAATATCCACAGATTATTCGGTAAGTATGAAGAAAGTAAAAAGAATTAAAATTGCGCAAATAAGGAGATAACGAAATAAAAAAGCATACATCAAATAGAATCCTAAAGATTATTGAAGTAAGCAATCACTTTAAGCCTACCTACCTCTCTCTCTCCTGTTACGAATTACTTTAGAATCAGAAAATGAATTCCAAAACTATCTACAATGGGATCGTCCAAGCAGTTGATATCTTCGATGAAAAACATAAAAATTGGATTCCATACGTATATGCTTTACTAGGCTCATTCTTCTTAGCAGCATCGTCTCTTTTAGTCAAATACAACTAAGAATACCCAGCATTTGAGCTAATCTATTGGCGATCAATCCTAGTTCTTGTCGTCAACACTTAGCTCATGAAAATCACTGGAGACACTGCCTACACGCCTACAAACACACCTACTCTAAAGTTCTTAATTCTTCGTTCTTTTTTCTCTGCACTCTCAGCAATCATGCTATTCTCAGCTACCCACATGATAAACCTTGGAGAAGCAACTATTCTGTTTTAAACTTCCCCGATTTGGTCAAATTTCGTAGCTTGCATATTCTTTTCTGAGCCATTTTGTTTTCGTACTTTCGTGTACACTTGCTTTTCATTCGTTGGGATAATCGTCATGCTTTAGCCACCTTTTCTCTTCGGTGATGTTGAATAGACCTACGATGTAACAGTCTTCTTAGGGTAGATCATAAGTATCTCTGGAGCAATTGCCTTCGCGATTATGTCAAATATCAACAAATTTCTTAAAGACAAAGTTACCAAACCGACACTTATTCTGTATATTCACATGGGATCTTTAGGTGTATCTAGCTTCATGAAAACATACAATGGGTATTACTCGCTGGAATTCTATACTCTGAGTAATTTCGGAGTAATTGTGATGTTTTCACTGCTAACGTATGGAGCATAGATATTTCTAAATTAGGCTTTATTTATGAAAGGAGCTAATAAGATCATGCCATTTAATTACTCGCAAGCAGTATTCGCAATTATATTTGATTATTTCCTATTTCAAAAGACAATAGGGTTTTTACAATTGTTAGCTGGATGCCTAATTATATTTTGCTGCTATAAGATAGCATCGAAAAGTTGAGGAAAATAAAACAAAAAACAATGGTTTTTTTGTAGAAAGTATTTTTCTCTAAAGATTCTCAAAATAGTTCCTTCTCATCTTGGCTAACTATTTTGATATCTTTTTATCCTTTACATTTTAGTATTTTTTAGGTAAAGATCTCTCTCATTCTCCTATTCTAACCTAATAACCTTGTATTCTTGATAATACATGTACAGTATGTAGAGTTAAGTGTTTAATTGAGTTTTCAAACCTAGCATATTCCTAATGGACCTTTTTTTTTCAGGGTTATTTTCTTCCTGTTAATAATAATAATATTACAAAAATACATTATTTTTTCTTATCTCAAAAAAATTAGTTTTAAAACACAATCAATTATTAATAAATGAACTAATAATTTAATTTACTTTCCCTTTTTTTTTTCATTTTAAAGATCAGAAATTAACATCAATAAGAAGGAGAATCATAATAATAGTTTTATCCTACAAATTAATAATTTCAGGTAATTGATAGGTAAACACATATGAGAACAATCTGATCTTGATTTAATATTCTCTCAGTTGAAAAAGTGGTCAAATCTGAAAGAGCTCTTCATATCATAATAATAATATTTTTATAAAGTTAGATAATAATTTTCCTTATTATCACCCTCTTAAATCGCCATCCAAATTCAGACATTTTCCCTTAAATTCATATGTTTAGATAGACCCCAGAATATCGAGATAGAGATGAATATCTCCTTGGATCTCGGCCAAGTACAATCAAGATTTCATCCCTCCAAGAAAGCTAATAATCAATTAAAAGTGCTCCTTAATATCTTAGAAACCATGAAAGATTATCTCTGCAAGCTCCCTAGTAATAATTCTTTACTAATAATCTATCCAACTAAAACCTACACAAAGCAACTTCTGCTTCGTAAATTGCTTTCCCTAAGAGGAATTCATCTTCCCAATATTCTAGGAAATCAGTTTTGGAAGCACCTTCTCCTTTTTATATTTCATCTGAATAACTTTCTCAATACGAAAAATACGCCTCATCGATCGATAAAGAAGGGAAAGGAATCATAGAAGGTTCTTAAGTCAGGGAAGTCTTCATGAAGAGTAAACTAACTATTCCCATGTTGAAATAGATCTGGGCACTATTAGACACAACAAAGAAAGGTTTCTTGACGAGATACGAGTTTATTGGAATGGTACATATTGTCAGGCTATGCAGTAATGGAATTAGAATTCCATTAACACTCCCCAGCGAAATCAAGGAGCTTCTTGTCATGCATACTGACTATTCTGAGCCAAATGTAAGAAGAAGCTGTTTTAATGTTTTTTAGGAGAAAAATGTGCAGTTAAAATAAATATTTATTGATGGTAAAAGTTAATATTTTTGATTGATTTTTTAAAGAATCTGAATTTGTCACGAAAAACCAGCTTAGAAATGCAGCTAAATCAAAATACAAGAATGAACTAATTAGATAAGGACTAGGTAGGTTCTACTCAAAAGTATAACAATATTAATGGAATCAAAGAATCATTTGGCACCTAGTAAAGTGACTATGAAGAAGATGACTCTGATACAAGTACACATTTTACATCAAAAAAAGACATTTAACAGAGATAAAACTCATAAAGATTAAAAAATAGCAAGAATCTTCCAATTGGTTTAAAAAATACATAAAACATCAATGAAAATAGGTTTAGTTTTGCATAATAATTCCCAAATTACCAATAAGACAATAGAAATTAAAGTCCAATTGAGTTTCATAGATCATCTTTACTAACTCCAAATAGCAAGGATTCCATTAAAAAACAAGAAACTCCCATGTTACATATCGAACATAGCAGTGTACTAGGCTCCGCAACTCTAAATAGTTCCATGGATCAAGCGGATACTCTAGCTGAAGTAATCCAGGCTTTCCGAGAAACGACAAAAAAAGTAGAAGAGAAAAATGCCAGATTGCAAAAAAGTTTGACGAAAATCAAGAAATTTGAGAAACATTCTATGAAAAAACTTGAAGAAATAGGCAATTAATTTAGCAGAACCGTAGCGAACAATAATGAACTCAGCAAAGAACTTGTTAACGTTGCTAAGTACTCGATCGAAATGATGACAGAAAAAGCTTAAGAAATACTAGAAAAAAATAGATCATTAATTCCAAATTAAACCAGTTAAAAACCTTGGGAAGCTTCTAATGAATAAGATTTTCTATCTTCCTACCCTAATCTTATTTCCAGTTTTAATGGAATTCAAAGTTGAAAAAAAAAACTACTGCATATTCGGATTTGAGATAGTTTATAATTTTAGTTGGAGCATTCATATTGGGTTTATTATTTATTGCTTTTTCTTTCTCAAATCAATATTTTATTCCTTTCAAAGAATTATTAAAATATACTTTCAAGATTATTTTAATCATCTATCAAATGTTTTTTGTTATTTTCCTTTTCTTTAAACATACTCCCTCAGATTTTCTCAAAATTTCCTCCACTGGCCTCAACTCAACAGTAAAGCAAAAAAGCAATAAACACAAACAAATCTCATCTCCAAACTTTGAATGAAAGAAAGTCTGCATGTTTTAACTAATATATTCAGATAGAACTAGAAAAAATCAACAAAAAACATAATAACACTATTAGGGATAGACATTAATAATAAATTTAAATCTAAACTAGTTATCTATTTTAAAAAGTCAATTATTTTTTATTGATTTTCTATTAATGATTATTTATATGACACCATCTTAATTATTTCATTTGTAGAGTAGAAAGAAAGAAAAAGTGAAAGGGTTATTAATAAAAAGGTAAGTGAAATTATATTAACTTGCTTGTTTTGACTATTCAAAATAGATACGGCTATGAAAAATAGAGAGTTTATTGCTTTTAGAAAATTTGCAGTAGCATCATTATCAGTGTATGCGGAATCTCTCAGAACTGATCAGCACTTGCCTAATCGACGGAGGTCATCACATCAGAGAACTCACAGCTAAAATTACCTGCACTGCCATGATAATAACTAATGCCAAATCTGTATTTAGTGCTTGGATTGATTTTGGTTTTGTCGATCTTGCTGATGTTTTGGAGTGTTGGGTCAGATAGCAGGAAGGTTTGTGTTTGGATGCAGAACTTGAACAGAATTGTGGTCAGTTTTGTGTTCAGAGGACCAGAATTCAGTAGTTCTCCTTTTATTATCTAAGTTGGACCACGCCCTGGATAAGACCAGAAACAATGATGGCCGTCACCTCCAAAGTAAGAACTATTGATTTGATCTTCAGGGATCAAGCCTACCATCACATGAGGTACTCCATTCAAAGGCTTATTAAAAGTGCATTTCACAGAATACGCCAAATGGTTGTCTAGGTTGGTCTCTGTCACTGCTTGACCTATGAAGTTACTTTTCTGTATTACTCGTACACCATTGTCCTCATTGTAGAATTCTAAAGTACTACTTTACCCAAACCCAGTCTTCATCCATTTCCACTGAATGTAAGTAGTATGCTTCCACTGGCACTCTGTTAACTCGAATACTGGCAACTTGCATAATAAATTTTCTAATTCTATTACCCCATTTTTTTCAATGCGATTACTAAACCACTTCGAGACTAGCACTGACTTCGGCTGCTCTTCTTCATTTGGACTCGATCTTCCTTTGTATCCCTCGCCATACTTTGCACTCAAGTCCTTGATTTTGCTGCCCAGCCTTCCTAAGCTGCTCAATTGTTCTCTGTCCAGACCCTCGTTCTCTCTTTCTGTAATTTAAAATGATTCTAAATAGCATTACACTCCTTTGAGAGCTGCTTGCAAGCTTGCCACATACTCTTCACTGCAGAAGTTGGTGTCGTTCTTCACCAACTCCAATATTTTATTTGCGTTTAGACTTCTTGCATTCTGCTGTTGAGGCTGAGCCATTAGCCATGCTATCTATTTCCCAACATTAACCACTTCTTCAAGAGCTTACTTTTCCTGCTGTCCTTCCCTAAAGAGTTCTTTTATTTACTGAATAGCCTTTCCTGCTATCCGTATCTCTGAATCACTCATTACTCCAAATTCCTCCTATTCGAACCCTTCTTTGTAGATCGAATCCACTTCAAAGCTTGCGATATACCTGCTCATTCCTTCTAGCATATCTTGCAATTTCTTTATCATTTCTTCGCTTAGGTGATTTGTTTTGTTATTCAGTAGTCTCATTAAATCCTCAACCTTCAATCTTTTCTTCTCATTCTCCCCTCTTTCTCTCCTCTTCTTAGTTTCAACTAGCCTCTCAGCGAAAGCCTTCACTTCTTCCACTTCTTCTTCGCCAAGACTATTAAACTCTGCTACTCTCTTAATCTCTCCCTTCGCATCTCCTAACTAGATTCTGTCAAAGACTTTGCGGAACTTCTGCAGCTAGCTGCTCATATTTTTTTTGAACCCTTGTGAAAGGTCATTGAATCTGCAGGATGCCAGTCTTAAGACAACATCTAGATTTTCATCAGCTTCTGCTTCTATTTCCAGAAGCTGAGCTGGCTGCACCTGCAGATCTTGCATGTTCTCCACCAAGAACATCGAGATCCTTGAAATGCTTTCCAGAATATCTTCTTTTATTTTCTGAGGGCCTGTGAAATCCACTGCACTCTCCTGCAACGCCAGCTAATCCAGACTCCTCATCAAAGATGCTGCAGCTACTTCTGTGTCCGATAACACTCCCGTAACTGTTCTTCGAATCCTCGTGGAGAGCTATTCGAGCCCTTCAGAACTATCCAGCACTGCGTTCTTGAGTGCTTCCTTGGCGCTGAGTTAGCTGTACTACTAGAGAATGGTGTGATCAAAGTCCCAGAGAGCTTCTGCTCGCTCATTCATGTTTGCTTGAACTTCATCTATCCTTGCCATGACTTCGATTCTCATTTCCTTAAAAAACTTTTCTATTTATTTCTTATAGGCAGCATCTGGCTTTTCTCTTATCGAGAGCGATCTTACCTTCTCCAGAAGCTCGCAATTATCGGGGAGAGGCCAGTGCCAGAAAACTGTCTTGAGATCGCTGGTTGCAAGCTGAGAAATAGGAAGGAGGTACTTTGATTGGAGTGTTTGCTCCACGACACAGAATTCGCATTTAAAGACTAGATCTTCCGTGCTAGAAGGATCCGTGGAAAGGTAGATGCACTCCTTATTTTTGTGGCGAGGACATAGTCTTTGCACAGATGGTTCGGCCTGTACCTGAGCAGGTGGCTCGGTCTGTCCCTGAGCAGAATTCTAACTTGAAATATCAATATTCATCTTGTAAAGTACTTTGCTGATTTGTGTTGAAAATAGTTTAATTGTGTTTATTAACTTTTGCTTGATTTTTTGTATTGTTTCCTTTGTTAGTTATTAATTCGAAGTTGCAGGGTGATCTAGTATTTCTGATTAGTTAGCCAACATTCTCCTTCAATAAAGACAGGCATATTAAAAAGTATTCCTTAATTGCTTAATTGGAAGTAATTTTGTAAAATAATTAAATTTGTTGATTTCTTGTTTATCTTTAGTTAACTAATAGCTAAGCAAAAGATAGTAGTGTCTTATGAAGTTAGTCTGTTCTTTATAACTCTTTCACTGTTTGCATAATTGATTCTTGAATAATTATTCGAAATATCCTCAACAAAATAGCCTTTCTCATAGCATTTCCTCTTTTATTTCTCAAATTCAAGATTTCATTCTCAAATAATCCCTTCTATTTTTCTTCAACTTATTAATTCAAGAAATATCACTTTCTTTATTGAAAAAAAAAAATAGAAAAAAATGAAAATCAGCATTAATTAATATAAAATTTCAAGTCGCTTGCGTTTTCGTTTTAATTCAAATAAGATGATGTAATTCCCTTTTTTGATACTAATCTTGATCAACTTCTTCAAGGTGTAGATGAACTTAGCATTATCAAAATTCTTTTGTTTTTATATTTTTTTGATTATTGTTTATTTTTTTTTAATTAAAAAGTCCCTGAAAA
>Ga0302271_10002155_pt1 | contig 18093 bp, 6 predicted proteins | sample III_Bog_N1_1_FD_198767 | JGI IMG/M metagenome (GOLD analysis project Ga0302271, IMG submission 198767) | Peat permafrost microbial communities from Stordalen Mire near Abisko, Sweden - III_Bog_N1_1 | ecosystem: Environmental > Terrestrial > Soil > Wetlands > Peat | place: Sweden: Abisko...
ATAGGATGTAACAACTAAAATGAAAGACTAAGCATTTCCTACACAGTCAGGATGGAAAACACAGGCACTTGTCTCCCATAGACACCCATAAAGGAAATAACCAACCCACAGAATCAACAAATCAATATTAAAAACACTTTGAAAATCTTTGTTTAATTTTTTAAATACTATCACATTTTCGGCTTAATACTATATGAAATCAATCTTTTTACTTTGATAACTAATTATTTTAATATTCTAATATCAGACTTACCAATTTCTTTAACAAGGGAGAAAGATCTAAAGAAGTGAGAGTAACACATTTTGCAATTCCTTCTCCTAAATACTTTACACGAATCGCACCAATATTATTACCACTAAGATCTAGATTTAAAGAAGTGAGAGTAACTCACTTTGCAATTCCTTCTCCTAAATACTTTGCATCATTCTCACCAATGCTATTTTTCCAGATATAGATTTAAGGAAGTGAGAGTAACACATTTTGCAATTCCTTTTCCCTCTCTCTGCATGTCTAGTCTCTCTCTCTCTTTCTTTCATTTAAAAATTTATGCGTGTCTATCTTGTTCTCTCCGTTGTTGATCTAGCTCAGTCTACGCTACTTGTCTAGCCACCATCGAGTTACCACCATCAATCTTAATATTATATTTACTCTCTAAATAAAACATCATTTTTAAAGAAGAGGCTAATAAAATCAGCAATCCTTCCATTTTTCATACCCTATCAAAATATATCGATCTCACCTGCGATGATTCTGAAGTCATTCACATCAACCGATTACTCTATCAAAAACAAACAAACAGCAAACAATACGATATTTTGTTTATCATTTATTATTTATTATTTTGTACTGATTTGCTCATAAGGCTCATCGCTAGAAGCATTACTACTATCCCTAGGTTGCTATTACTACTACTGCTATTATGTTGATTTATTCTTCGCAATAGAGGCACGTATCTTGATTAATGATCATAATAAGTTTCTCAAGATATCCGCTGTCAAAGCAGTCACGTGATGGCTCGTTTTGCATAAGTTCTTTCCGAAAAACAATTTTAGAAGGAAACATTTATCAAAAAACACATAAGATCATTTTAAAAAATTTGATTTTTGTGTTGTTATTTCTTTTTCGGGCAGATTAATAAGCAATGAGAATATTGAGGGGGCTTAGAGTTTGGGGGGAAGGAAGGGATGGAGTGAATAAAGCTTCAGAAATATACAAAAATATTTATTAAATACAGTAAGAAGAAAAGATAATAGAATGTACAAAGATATTATTTTTATTTAGAATTGTGTCATTTATTGATAACATCATTGAGAGATTAATTACTCGATCTGAGAAAGAAATCAGCATCGATGGGGAGATCATTAACTTTCAGCTTCAAGAAGCTCTAGTGTAATGCTGATAAGGGAGGGATTTATTAAATTTGTTAGGATTGCTGGTATTACAATCCTTTCAGTTGATTTGATGGGTACTGCTGAGGAGTTGATAGCTGCTGCCCTAGTGATTGCTACTAGAATAATGACAAGAGCTACGATGTGTTGTTAGTATTATTTGAGTTAGAATTAGAATTATTATTGTTGTTATTGTTACTATTTGTGCTGCTATTAAAATAAATAGTTTTATTATTTTTGCTTTGTTGTTTTGTTATTCTTGGATAAATCGCAATAGATCTGATTTTACTTTTATACTAATGGGTAAGAACAGATGGGTAGGTATTGGGAGTCTTTTCGAAAAAGATAACAAAAATCACCAAAGAAAACCAGAGATTACCTCTTATGCTTGAATAATTTATTGTTTATACGAGAATACTAATATCCATTCACGCAATCAAACCCAACAAACGTCAATCCAAAGCCAATAGTTTCTGCGAAATTTAAAGTGTTTTGAGAAAACAAAAACAACAATAAGAGAAGAAAAGAATTCTAGTTTAAGGAGAATACAATATTTGGCAGGTTGGTGCATCCATTTTCGTTATCTCGCAGCGAAGAAATCAAAACAGCAAGATTAACTAGAATTTATAGCTGATTGACATGGAGGAATCGAAAAAGGGAACATTCCGCATTCTATTAGTAGGACTACCTGGAGTTGGAAAGAGGACTATTGTGAGTCGCTTCAAAGAGGGATACAGTGAATTTAACAAGAGAGTAAAATCATCCACAAATCTATCAAGTAATGAACATGATGAAATTGCAGTTCTTGTTGCGATATTTTGAAGAAAGGATCAAAAAGAGTGGACAATAAAAAATGAAAAAAAATATCAATATTATTTGTAATAATTTTTCTCGCAAAATGGAAACCAAATCATGAACTAACATCAAAAATCCACTTTTTGTTCTGTTAAATTACTCCATAATTCTACTTTGATGAACTTTTATTCTTATGGCCATTTTTGAGTAGATGAAGATGAGATCCTGCGAAACAAACTCAAAGGAAGAGGAATAGAGCTAAACACGCTAGATATTCTTGGTGAATAATAACAACACTTCGAGTACAGCTCCAAAAATGATATGTACAACTACGACATTACCGCTATTGTCTTTGATCTGGGAGATAAAGACGGCATCTAAAAAGTTGCTGAAACAGTTCTAAAAAGTTAATTGAATTTTGCAGATGTAAAACCTCGATGCCTGAAAGCTTTGTGGGGCAATAAAAAGGATCTATTCAAGTTCGCAGGAGATCGGGATGAACTCACTGCTCAGATGTTTCTGAAGCTGAAAAAGGAGTTTAAATTGCTTTCGTATGTTAAATCTAGTTCGTTCTTTAATTAAACATACAAGAAATCAAGCAGTAATTTCCCTGCTGTGGAAATCAACGATCCTTTTAAATGTGTAGCTATTCTCATGGATGACTATTTCGATTATGCTTTGTCATAATAGATTGAGAAATCTCCAAGTTAAGATATCTTAGCGAACAGCTCAAATACGAATAGTAACTCACGGACAGGTTCACAAGATAAATAGGATATCAAGAATCATATGAAAACGAAAGCACTCAATGCTAAAATAACTAATCCTCTTCGTTCTGGTTGTGGCACATCTTTCTAAGAGAAACGAGAGAAGCCATTCCCTTCTCCAGAGGAAGCAGCTAATAGAAATTAAAAAGTTAGCTCTTTTGACTCTTGTCAAATCTTCTGAAGAAAGAACCAATCTACTGTTATTTTCTTCTTCTTCTAATTCTCTCTTGTTTTAAACTGCATTCTCATCTTGATAAGCAAGCAATTTTAGAGAACAACAAAGAGGATTCAATATTAATTATATGAACATTCCCAAGTCTATTTTGATATCAAGTTATTAATACTCAAATATTTTAACAATTTAAACTCTTCAACAAATATTTATGTATCCTTAACCCTTTTATGTTAAGTTATTTACTAATTTTAATGCAAGATTATTAGAGTTTTATATGAGGAAATTAAAATTAGATTTAACCTTAGTTAGTAGTACTGTTATCTCCTTTGAACTACCTTGCTGAACAGCGAATATAATTTTAGAAAAAGTTGAGGTTAAGTTTCAAACCCCAACACATATTATTATCTTTTATACACTGAAAATCTAGAGTTACTATTTTTAGGCTATCATTTAAAATTAAAGCCAACTACTTAACTTCAAAGGAGGAAAGAGTAATGAAACCATCCAGACAGTCACAGAGGGAGACAGGAAAGATTAAAAGATAAGAAATTTTAATTATTAATAGCTAAGAAAGAGAGTGAGAGAGATTTGTTTGAAAGTTAATAAGCTTAAAGCTGTAAATTCACGCTAGCCAAGGATTAAGAGAAGATAGCAACAACTACATAAAGTTGCTGTTTAACTACTTAAAACATAAAAATAATTAAGTCTTAGATTACAAATAGTGAACTTGCTTCGTACAGGAGGATTAGATGAACGGTGTCGGTCGTACACAGCCTCTTTAAACAGATACACCTAGAAGAGTGAACACCATTCTAAATGCAGTCAACACTCCCAATAATGCAGGAATCAACAATAATAACAATCCTGTAGGGAACATAAAGGATGCAGGAGGTGAGTGGAATGCTAACTAAACTAACAACCCAAATAATCCCAATGCAAACATTAACATTAAAGATCCTAATAATTTTAACGGAAGCAGAGTAAATGTTGCTCCTTCGGGTGCATCGATCAAAAGCATCTTGAAATCAGGTAGCTTTCAAACCATGGAAGAGAACAAAAAAAGATTTTTTCGATCGGTTGAAAGTATCGGCAACTCTAGGACAGTGGAAATACTCGGCGGACTAGGCACAACAGCTGTGAAAGAAGATGCTATAAATATCCTTGGAGAACTATGGAAATAGCTGCAAAGTTCGATGACTGGAATGGCAGACAGTGTCGCAGTGATGAATTTCGATGCAGATTCGTCTAACTTATTTGACGTAGTTTAAGCTACAATTAAAGAAGTTGAAGCTGTTTATCTAGATTTAGTTTAGAATTCTTCCATAAGATTCTTAGACACAGTCTGTACTGTGCACGATTTATAATATAAACAAGTAATAGATCTGCTATTCGATCCTAGAGCATGGGCAAGAAACACAGTAGATCTCCTAAAAAAAGCACATAGAAGTAACTCAAAGAGATCAAATTCAAAGAATAATGGAGATAACGATACTGATAACTCATCTGACTCTGAATCTTCATCTTGTTTAGCATCTTTATGTTGTTGCTGCAACAAAACCAAAACATCCTCTGTGGCTCCATTAAATCCAATAAATGATCCTATTTCGAGATAATTATCTTAGAATGTCCGAAGGTGAATTCGCCACAAAAAATAAGCGATGAACTAAATAGAACTATTTAATTTTTTTAACTTATTATTTGAAAAAAAAAAAATCTTATTTGAACTATCTTTTGAAGTTCGAATAATAATTTTTAATAATGTTTATTGTTGTTCTAATAGTTTTGGTTTTTTGATGCTTTGTTGTACTTCATCATTCGTTTCATACTATTCTATGATATTCAAAAGTATTTCAGGGATCACGTTCAAAACATAAAAAAGTTATCGAGAGAAAGAAGAAATAAACTAATCCAAAATAATAATGGAGTTTATTCTGTTCTTTCAGATCTGATGTACTTTGAATAGGATTGTTACGTGTTGAATATCCTTTTCTTTGATTAATCACTGTGGATCATAAAAAATTTAGGAAATAAATTGAAAAAAATAATAAATCTAAAAAACAGGAGTTTAAAAAACACGAAGCAAAAGAGAACTAAACTAAAAGACTAATACTAATGAAAGTTATTAAATAATCTACCATCCAAGCTGGTATCATGAAATTCGATGAAAACACTAAAAAGGTTTCATCGGATAAGCGCAAGGGAGTTATTGAAATCACCTGCGTAAGTGAAAAAAAAACAGTTTTATTAACATTTAAAGGTTTTTGCAAAAATGTTTTTCTTTTAAAAAATAGAATGAGGAAGGAGAAAAGATGCTAACATGGAAAGCTTAAGGAGCAACAGATCCTGAATTTGTAACGCTTTTTAAAAGAATTCAGCAAGTTTAGTTTGGGTGGTTTTCTCATTCAAATGTGTCTTTTTTATTAGTTGTGTTAAAATCTATTATTATCTTTATAAATAATGTTTGTCTTTTCTACAAAACAAAGGAATATGCAGTTATGCAAGGTGATGCTAAATTTCAACTGTCAAAATAGATGAAGAGAGTCGCATTATTGAGATTTGAATGCGATTCTGATAGATATTTCTTCTGGTTACAGGTTAAAGAAAAAACCATTTTTCATTATTGTTATCATTAGTTACTGATATGTTTGTGATATTTTTGATCTTTTTAGAACGCTGATTCATCTAAAGACGAGACAGAAGTAGCTGCAATTTAAGCAATAATTGACTTTGATGTTGATTCTTTGATTATCGAAGAAAGAACATAACCTACCTAGCCAACTTAACCAACATAACCGACATAACGTAAAAATTATCCTTATTTCATAAAAAACATCCTTAATATCTTAACTTTTGTTGTCTTCAAATAAGCATCTAGACCATCTCAACCTATTAGTGCTACAGGAGCTTCAAATAATAATTCGCTGAACTTTGGACCATAACTCTAAAATTTATACAATCAAATGGCATAATCATAGCAATAATAAGGTGGACGTAGTGCTGCAAATAATAACAACAATAACCGTGAACTTATGGAGCAATACATCAGATAGATGTCACAATAAATTCACCAAAAGAATTGCAGTAATTCAATAACGATAAAAACCAAGTTGTAGAATCATATATCTTCATTTATCTTTTGAAAACTATTAAAAGCACCAGGTCTCTAGGAAGTATTAACAAAAGAAAGTCTCAATGAAGTCGCAAACGATGAAGAAGCAGCTAAAAAATTGATTGAGTACAGTTATTCATAATTCTAACAAATCAATACTTGTATGAATAATTTGCTTATTTTCGGTTATTTTAGGCTTCTTCCTGAGGGATAATAGGATGCTGTTGGATTAAGAGAAAATTTAGTAAGTGCATAATTCTCACAAGGCCTTGAGCAGTTAGAGAAAGTACTAGAATCAGAAGAAGCGGGAGCTCTACTAGTGTCTCTTGGGTTAGATTCTCGGGAATACTAACAGTCACTTGATGGTACTTTCTTTGATTGTTTTCCTGTTTTTTTTTCTTAAAATAATAATTTTTTTAAAATTGTGTGTTTCTTAAAAAAAGGTGTCGATTGCTTTTTCAAAGCTTTCATAAAGGAAGCAAGTGATAAATAAGCTAAAGATAACTAACCTGACAAACAATGAAGAAAGATAAAATAGGATAATGACAGAGAAAATGTAGATTCTACATGTTTGATTCTATTTAGTTAATTGTTAATTGTAAATTATCATCGAAATCAAATTTTTTGCAATAAAATAACTTAAAATTATCTATCATGCAATCAACTTAGAGAAGAATTTAATTTGCTGTTTTTTTAAGGTATTCAAGTTAAATGATACAAATAGAGCAGATATTAATTATTCTTATTCTATTTAGATCATACTCTTCTTTTAAAATTGTTGTTAACTTTTGATGGTTGTTGCTGAAACAATACACTACATCCTTCCTTGGGTTGTATCGAACAAATATCTCAAATTGGAAAGCAGAATCTTAGGAAATTATTATTCTCTCATTTTTTTACATTTTAGGAGAATGTTTTTAATGCTTAATAAGTTAAATGGAATATTGATACCAGTTCTCTATCAACTTGCTTTTTTCAAGAATCATAGTTTTTTATCTTAGATGAAGGGTAACGAAACATTATTGCCTTGAAGGAAATTCGAGATAAAGCTCAATCAAATAACAGGATTTATTAACTCAAAGAGTCAGAGGTTTTTAAATTATTTTTACTCAATGTGTGCTAATTTTGATTTATTAACTTTAAATTCGAGCAAATTAATATTTTTATTTAAATAAAACAATTTGGTTCTAATGAAGGGGCACTTTTAATTTATGTATGAGGAGATTTCTCGATGTCTTCTCTCCCTTTCGATTCTGCGGTCATTACTTATCAAAACAAGCCCCATATTCTGAATTCTTCTAATCTGTTAGTAACAAGATGGAAATAGTATTTCATTAATTGTTTTGTTTTCAACTTAATAGTATTTGGTTCATTTATTTGTTCTCTTATGCTATTTTTTCTGTTATCTGCTTATTTCCCTAGTGCTCATATTGAATTTCTTGTGTAAAAAGATTAAAATTTCAAGGTAATTCACATTTCAATAAAAATATCCAATAAAGTCAAAGATATTTAATAACCTCAATATTCACATTTCTTTTTAAAATAAAAATGCTTCTCTTTATTCTAATGATCCCGAGAATATGCTGCATTCATTTATTGCTTAACACCATCATATTAGTTCCAAAAAATAACTTTTTAATTAGGAAAGCTATCATTATTTAGGAGATAAAGTACAACCATTATTATCACTTTCACACATACTAAAACAATGCATTTAAGCCAATTCAAAATAATTTCATTACAACTTCGGCATTTATCTTCGTTGAATTCTTTAACATTTCAAAAAACAAATGACAACTTAACAAAACATGTCCTGTTAGTAGATTAGCTAATAATTTTGTTCCTTCACATCTCCAAAAGAAAGTTCTTTTTAGGGAGAGGAGAAGAATATCTTAATATAGAAAAAAGCAAACTTTCAAAAATAGATAAGTAATTAAACATCTTCAATACAAAGATGAAATTACAGTAAAGTTTGCTCTAATTTGAGAAGTTAAAATGGATTTATATTTATTGCCCAACCAGTTCATGCTATCCAACTTGAACAATCAGGAAACTAAAATGAATTGCAAAGGATTGGTGTTCAAATTATGCCTTCTTTTTTTATTTCAATTTCTCTGTTTAACCATACTAAAATGGTTATCTATATACGGGAGTATTGTAAAACTTAATTTATAATTAAATAACCAAGTTGAAGTAGATGAAAGAACTGATAATCTTTATCTACATGTCTTGGCTAATATCAGACTGGATAGCTCATTTGAAGACTTAAATTAACTTAAAACCAAGATTATTCTTACTTGAAAGATTTAAACAAAAATTAACAATAACAAACACAAACACCAAAACAAAAAAATCATCTACAAATAAATCAAAATCCAAATGAAGTTCTAACTTACCATCATCTTCGCTCTCATGGCTGTCTCTTTAGTCAATGCAATCGATGCCAATACTATTTCAACCTGCATAGCTAATCTAACTGGGTGTGGAAGTGACAATGCTTGTTTGGCTGATTAAGCTGCTTGGAAAATTTGTCAGGAAACTAATGGATGTGCTGCTGCTTAAGTCACCAACAGAAGTAACTACGTTTATTGCTTGCAGATTACCTGTAAAGCTGCCATTAGTGAAAAATTCAATGCCTACATTGCAAGTTATTTAGCTTGCTCCAGTGGATTTTACATCTTACCAATTACTTTGATAGCATTTATCGGTCTTTTCATTTTTTGATTCCATAAATATCTCGTAGAATATTTGTAATAATTGAAGTCATGTTTGATATTTTTATTGAAAAATTACATTCTAAAAATTAATTTTGATCTTAAGGATTTATTTACTTTTTGATAAATACTTCAATGAAAAAAAAAGGTCTTTGGCATTATAAAATTGTCTCCAGACTCTTCTAATTAGTTTATTGAACTTAAAAGATCATTTTTGAATTTTATGTTGATATTAACCATCTCTTAAATGCTCTTTTAAGGGTAAAATCTAACATAACAGTTTCCTTTTTTTATTGGCTGCAAAATGATTTTTTTGTTTACTCCATAATTCCTTTTAAAAATGAGCTAAAAAAGTTGAAAACTTGCATAGTGTCTTATATTTTAGATTGTTTTTTCTATTAACCACAAATTTCAGTAAGCGGGGATAGTAAGAAAAAAAGGGAATAATCTATTTTAATGCTTTTAAAAACCTTAATTCTTTAATTTGTCATGGGGTTTATTTTTCCAGACAAATTTTTGCTTACTTTGTATTTGTATTAATTCCCTGAGTCTTACTATTAGGACTGCTGATTAATAAAATCCTTGGTATCTACATAATTTCCCAGAAATCCAAAGAGTAAAACATATCTCAAAGTTGATTAATAAATTAAGGTCGAATCAAAGCATAATTATAAGTCAAACTAAGCTAACTTGTTTTTGTTTTCCTTATTATTATTTTAATGAATAATCCATACTTCAATATTAGCCCTCAGTGATAAATTAGGTGATTTTTTCCCATATTTTATGCTGACTTATTTGCGAGAATTTCATTATTTTATTTGAAATCTTTGAAATATATGGATTCTAGGGTATAGATGAAACTGTTGAAAAAACATTATCATCTTTTTAATCTCAATGTTATTGAGTTTTCTCTAAGTTTTGATGGAATAGAAGGTAATAATAGCAAAGTATTTTTCTATCTAATTGACGAAAAGCGCAACAAAACACAAAACATACAAACTATTTTCTAAAATATTATGAGCATTAACTCAATCGAACTTAGAATAATAATTTCCCTTGATTATTCCATTTTTTAACTTTTAAATATTTGTATCACTCTATCAACCAAAGACATTTTTATGCCATCAAATAATTATCAGAAAAATAACAAATCCAGATATGTAAATCAGCTTTTAGACCATTAAATCTTAATTTTTACTCTTAAATCACTCTTCCCATATGACTTTTTCCTCATTTTAATTGAATTGTTTATGTTGAATCAATATGGTTTACAGGATATGATGACATAATATCATAAAACTTGTCTGAATTCATATTGACGACTGTTCTGGTGATGACTTCAAGCGGTGTATTTGCATTCACTCTCAGCTAGATTGGAACTATTTTTTCAGAATTCCAAGCTGAAAACAAAAAACTCAAGAAAAAACTCAATATCATCAATCTTTACATGGAGAAGAAAAATGTTAATCACTCATTAAGAAGTCAGGGAATATCTAGAGTGAACATACGAATTTCAAATGCAAAGTCCTTGTTAGTAAACACATGCAAAATATTATTAATAAATCAAAGTATTTTTTTGAGTTTTTATGAAATTTCATCTTATTTGTTTCTCGAGGAAAGCTTGTTTTTAGGGAAATCTGATTTTTTCAACGGAGAAAGCAAGAGTGTTAGTGTAAAAGCGCTTGGTTTCGTGAATTTATTAAAAATCAAAAGGAGCGAGTTCATGAAGATCTAAGCGAATTACCAATCGATCTGGAGACATCCCATTTTTTAAAAGATACATTAGTGTTTAGTAGAGATTTTAAAAAAAATAATGGCTGTTGTTTGAGCTGGAATAGCCCAGATCACACTCTATCCATTTGCAGATATAGGTTCCATAAATTAGAATCTGAAGGAAACAGACTCCAAAATGAATCAATTGGAGAAATAAATGTATCTAAATCTAGAAATGCCAGCAATCATTTCCCAAACCTAAAATTCATAAGAATATTAGTGGTGTATTTTATTTATCCTTAAATTCTTTGATTTTTCTACATACTCACAAAAAATTATAAACCTAGAAGAAAAACCATAATCTGATAAGATTAATTATTTTCTGACATAATCAACGAGGAGATGAGTGTCAGTGGTAGAATCTGCTCTTCATCCAATTCTCATTCTTCCCCTACAATCTAAAGTCTACGATCAAATAACTGTCATTGTTATTTCAACTAATAATGATATGAGGTTCAATAATATGATTCTTCTAGATTTTAGTTTGCTGTCCAGACAGCACAAACTTAAAAGAAAATAAAATAAAACCTCTTCAGTTTCATCTTTAGCTTTTGATGGTTTTTACAGAAACAATACATAAATTTTCAAATTGGAAAGCAGAATGTTAGGAAATTAGTTTGTTATTCCCTCTTTTTTTGCTTTTTATGAAAATATTTTTTTTCTAGTAAATTAAATGGACTATTGCTTACAGTATTTCTTTCAACTTATTTTTCCAAGAATCATAGTTTTTTATATTAGGTGAAGGCTAATACTAACATTAATGTCTTTAGGGTTTAGGGGAATCCAAGATAAATCCCAATCAAATATCAAGATTTATTAACTCAAAAAGTCAAAAGTTTTAAGAAAATTAATAAATTAGTTGTAATTTATATTAATTTGCTCGAATTCAGTTCTAATCAATAATTTTATTTAAAAAAATTTGAAACTAGTGAAAGTTCTTTTTCTTTACATTTGAGTAGATTTCGTGGTGTTTCCCCTCCCTTTCGACTCTGTGATTATTAATTGTCAATACTCCCCCTCCCCCCCTTCGGATTCTGGATTTTCTCTTAACTTTAGTAACAAGGAAATAATAAGACTTATTTTCATCAATTGTTTTTGTATTTTAACTTAATAGTATTTAGTTCATTTATTTGTTTGCTTTCGTCTACTTTTTTTTCTGTAAAATGCTTATTTCCTACTATACATTGAGGATTTATTGCGTAAAAAGAATGAATTTCAAGGTAATTCAAAATTCAATACAAATTTCAAACAAAATCTAAGATTATTCAATAATCTCAGCATTCATTAATGCATTTCTTTTTAAAATAGAAATACTTCTCTTTAGTCTAACGATCTAGAGAATATGCTGCATTCATTTACAGTCTAATGCCATCATATTAGTTCCAAAAAAATAACTTTTTAATAAGAAAATCTATTATTTTTACGAAATAAAATACAACCATTGTTTTCACTTTCACGCATAATAAAACATTACATTTATGCCAATTTAAAATAATTCAATACAACTTTGGCTTTTATCTTAGGTGAATTCTTCAACATCTCAAGAAACTAATGATAACTTAACAAAGCATGTGCTGTTAGCTGCTTAACTAGGAATATTGTTCCTTAAAATCTCGATAGAAAGTTCTATTTTGGGGGAAGAATATCGTAAGACCGATAAAATCAAACTTTAGATAATAGACAAATAATTAAACATCGTCAATAAGAAGATAAGATTGTTGTGCAGTTTGCTCTAATTTGAGAAATGAAAATAGATTTATTGTTATTGCCCAACCAGTATATGTTATCCAACTGAACATTAAGGAAATTGAGAACAATTGCTAAGGATTAGTGTTCAACTTATGTTTTCATTATTATTCTAATTTCTCTGTTGAACCATCAAAAAAAGGTTATCTATGTATGGGAGTAACGTAAAACTAGATTTATAATTACATAATCAAGTCAAAGCAGATGGAAGAATCGTTGATCTTATTCTACATATCTTAACTTATCTCAAACTGAATTGTTCTCGAATTTGAAGACTAAAATAAACTTAAAACCAAGATTATTCTTACTTAAAACATATAAACAAAAATAAACAATCACAAACAAAAAAATCATCTACAAATAAATCCAAATCCAAATGAAGTTCTAACTTACCATCATCTTCGCTCTCATGGCTGTCTCATTAGTCAACGCAATCGATGCCAGTACTACTGCAACCTGCATTACTAATCTAACTGGATGTGGAAGTGACACTGTTTGTTTGACTGCCTAAGCCACTTGGACTTAATGTCTGGTTACGAATGGATGTACTGCTAAAATCAACACCCGAAGTGACTACGTTACATGCTTGCAGACTACCTGTAAATCTGCCACTAGTGATAAATTCAATGCCTACATTGAAAGTTATCTAGCTTGCTCCAGTGGATTTTACATCCTACCATTCACATTGCTAGCCTTTATCGGTCTTTTCATTGTTTTCTGATTTCATAAATTTCTCATAGATTATTTGTGATGATTGAATACATGTTTGATTGTTTTGATTAATAATTCTATTGGAAACTTACATTCTTAAAATTCATTCTTGGTTTAAAGGAATTTACTTTTTGATAAATAATTCAATGAAAAAATAAAAAATGGCCATTGGCATTATTAAAATGTCTCCAAACTCTTTTAATTAGTTTATTGAACTCAGAAAATAATGTCTGTTGATATTAATCATCTCTTGAAAGCTCTTTTAATCTAACATAATAGTTGCCTTATTTATTGGATACAAAATTAATTTTTGCTTACTCCAATCAATGGTCATGAAAAAGGAGCTTTTAAGAAGAAAACATGAAAAGTGTCTTTCTGTTTTGGATTGATTTTTCTATGACCTGAAAATGCCAGCCAGTCAGCCAGCCAGCGGGGATAGAAAGAAATTTAATCAGATTATGATCAAAGGGAATAATTGATTCCAATGCTTTTTACAGCCTTGATTCCTTTAATTATCACGGTGTTAATTTTCTATGCCAATTTTAGCTTACTATCTGATTGATTTAATTTCCCGCGTCTATTTTTGCAACTGTTGATTAACAGAATTCTTGGAATCTGCATAATTTCACAGAGACCCAAAATAGTAATATGATGAATCTCACTTGATTATTAAATTTCGAGAATTATGCATTTTTGGGATTAGATTTTTAGGAATCAATCGTCTTTTTGCAATAAGGTCGAATTAAAGCTTTTCAACTAAGCTAAATTGTTTCTGCTTTCCTTATGTTAACTTACTGTAATTATTCAAAAATAACCATACATTAGCCTACAGTTCTAAATTAAGTGATTTTTTTTCCAAAAATTATTCTGATTCATCAATGTGCAACTCGATAGGACTAATAAAAAAATGAGGATTATTGTTTGTAGAAAAAGATCAACAATTATTGCAAGAATTTCATTATTTATACTTGAAATCTTTGAAAAATATGTGGATTCTAGGGTATTGATGAAACTGTTGAAAAAATCATTATCACCTTTTTAACCTCAATGTTGTTAAGTTTTCTCGAAGTTTCGATGGAAAAGAAGGTAATATGAAGCAAAAATTTTTATGAAAATTTGACGAAAAGTGCAACACAACACAGATCACACAAATTATTCTTCTAAAATATTATGAGCATCATCAACTCACTCGAACTCAACAACAACAAAAATCCTTTTATTTTTCCATTTTTTAACTTTAAAAAAATATTTGTATCACTCTAACAACCAATCAATAGACACATGCCATTCAAAAAAATCTTCTCAAATTATCATGATTTTACATTTAAAATGATGTCATTTTAACTTAGAGCTTGAACAGTTAAAAATTCGATTTCAAGAAAGATGAACAAAAAACAAGCTGAATCAAATAAAATTGTAAACTCTACTAAAAAATCCTATTATGTGAACAAAAGAACTGTTTAGATTTAAATTAAAATAAACGAATTTATTTATTATTGAGAATAAATCATTCATACAAAAATATCATCAATGATCTAGCTAAAAAATACATGAGACAGTTAAGAAGCTATCAAAACAAACTATTTTGTTTGATTTGATTAGTTTTTGAGTGATACTTTTATTTTTGTTAGAAAATATCGATTAAACATCTCTCCCAACATAAAATAGACTAATTTTTAAATCTTTTCCCAATAAAAATATAATTTCATAGGTTTTCTCTTAAAGATCTAATTGTTATCAAGCTAATACTGCAAAATTCATAAGTTCAAACAAAAAAGATAATAAATATTTCAAAGATTATGTAAATTAACTGCATATGATGCATAAATGTTGTTTACACATTTCCCCAAATTTGTTGGAAATTATGAATATTTATAATAATTTTTTAAAAAACTTAATCACCTACGATTTCACCTTATTTCACGTAAACATTTAGATCATAAAGAGCATGAATTAGAAAAACTATTATGCTTATTCAAGGGGGTAATTCAAGATTCAAAAATAGATAAATTATCTCTTTGTAACCACTAAATCAAGAACTGAAATAGAGGAAGAGAAAGAGAGATATTAACAAAGCGTATGAAGGATAAAATAGAGTGCAGTCTTCAACTGCCATCTCCTGAAAAACATCCTAAAAAACTCGATGATGTTTCTCGAAATATTTTTGGGCTATCTCTACTCCCTTAAAGTTCTCAGCTTTCTGTATCGCTAGGTGACAGCCTACCAAATTAGTTTACTTAGCGTAACAAAACGATTCAATTCCATTTAGCGAATCTTCCTACTGGTAAGGTAACTGATCTCGAATCTGAAGAAGCCACCTGTAGATATCAGCGTGAGGGAGCTCTAAAGAGCAAATTCAAGAGCTTTATTTTTAAATTGAAACTTCAGAGTTGGATCAAGAAGATAGCAAGTCACACAAGATGCAGAATGTATAAAAATTTGTCGTTTTAATAACTTGAAATGATAGGTGATTATTCTTATGATAGCATCGAATTAGGATCTACAAGGCCTAAATAACCATAATATGCATCTGTCAGCAACAATAACGCAGTTGTTTTAACTAAATCAAGTGTTTTTTATAGAATCTTACTGAAAATTGATAAGACGCTTCCTGTTCTCTCTTCACAAAATATCCTCATGGCCTTCATTGATTTTGCTGGATTATTGAGTGTATTATTTCTCTTGTTTACGCTGTCTATTGCTGTGAGCTTCCATGTCCCAATAAATGACATAGTCAATGTAATTTTTCCAATAATATGCTGTTCCATTCTCATTTTGGGTATTGTCGTCAAGCTCAACACAGCTTTTAATAAATTTGGGAGCACTGTAACTTCGAGATATGAAATATGGTAGGATTACTATCAAAAGAGAATTATTTCTGATTCATTTAGTCTCTTAGCAGTAATTGGCCTTCTTTTAATCGATTATCATTCCTTAGGACTTGAAGATTCATCTCCAGATTTATATTCATGCGTGAAATTTATACTTTTTATTCCGTTTTTTCTGAGACTCAGGCGAATCTTCTCAAGAATTCAAAATCTCGAAGATAAAATTGCATTTAGATAAAGAACCTAACACGCTGTGTAACTTGGAAGGCTACTCGCAATTATCATACTTATTGATCATGTGATGGCATGTATTTGGATTTTTAACTCCAAATTATCTGGAAACAGATAGAAGAATTGGCTAGTGTAAATGAAAGCTGTCGATTATCCTTGGTATTATTAGTATGCGATGGCATTCTATTATTCCACAGTGACAATGACCACAGTAGGTATGATATTTACATATAATATGAAATAATAAATTCAGTTTATTAGGCATTTTTACAACAAAATTTACTGCATAAAAATAAAAATTATCATTAAAATAACACATTGAGAGAAGAAAATCAGCTTTCAGCCCTTAAGTTTAACACATTTGGTTCACAGGATATGGTGACATAATATCACAAAACTTGTCTGAATTCATATTGACTACTGTTCTGGTGATGACTTCAAGCGGTGTATTTGCATTCACTCTCAGCTAGATTGGAACTATTTTTTCAGAATTTCAAGCTGAAAACAAAGAACTTAAGAAAAAACTCAATATCATTAATCTTTACATGGAGAAGAAAAATGTTAATCACTCATTAAGAAGTCAAGTTAGGGAATACCTAGAGTAAACTAACAAATTTTAGAGAACTTTTATTCTAATTTTTAAAATAATCTCTCCAACACATGAAATATTTGCATAGACTGGTTCTAAAATTTAAAAATGAAAAAATAATAGGTACACTTAGAAGGAGAACAATGAAAAGTTCGTGAATGAAAGCGCTGCTGTTGTCGAAGAACTGAACGAAGATCTCAAAAAGCAGTTATATCTGCATTAGAATAAAAAGATCATCAATTATCTTGAGAATTTCTTCAGCGAGGCATTAATTTAAAGTGCTATTTTGATCATCGAAGAGCAGCAAATAAAGCCTCAACAGATCATTCAAACTCAAGGATCAACTGAAGATATTTGTCTTTATCTTATTGAAAAAGGAAAAGTTGAAATCTATCTTGATTGCTTAAATCCTGTTTCCAAATCTTCAAATGCAAAATCCTTGTTCGTAAAGACATACAAAAAATTTTTAAATCAAAGCACTTTCCTGATTTTTCATGATATTATCTCCTAATTAGATTCTTGAGGAAGGCTAGATCTTTGGGAAATCTGAATTTTTCAATGGAGAATGCAAGAGTGTTAGCGCAAAAGCACTTGGTTTTGTGAATTTATTAAAAATCAAAAGGAGTGAATTCATGAAGATCCTAAGCGAATTACCAATTGATCTGGAGACATTTCATTATATAAAAGATAAATTAGTGTTTAGTAGAGATTTTAAAAAAATCAGTGACTTCTGCTTGAGCTGCAATAGCCAAGATCACACTCTATCCGCTTGCAGATATCTCCATCTGACTACCGACAAATAGTCTCTTTTTGCTAAACTTAATTACAAGAATTATTCTTAATAGCTAGAAAGACGAAAAGAGTGGAAAATCAAATCAGTTATTAGTGATAGAAGCCCATAATAAAGCAATTATCCTTGTGAAGAAGTAATAAAAAATAGAGGAAACGATAGAAAAAGGTGTTGTTTCATAGATTAAGAAGATTAAGAGTATGAGGAATTTTTATTGAGCAATTATAATGAGTTAGATGCATATGAAGAAGAAAATCTTAAATATGATTTTTCATATTCATACATAAACGGGTTTTCATCAGAGGATGAAGAAGACTGCTAAAAAGATGAAAAACATAGGTTCCATAAGTAGGAATCTGAAGGAAATAGACACCAAAAGGAATAAATTGGAGAAATAAATGGACATAAATCTAGAAATTCCAGCTTGAATATCACAAATCTTGGTTAACCCAAGCATAAAGTTCATGAGAATGTAA
>Ga0302271_10002158_pt1 | contig 18072 bp, 10 predicted proteins | sample III_Bog_N1_1_FD_198767 | JGI IMG/M metagenome (GOLD analysis project Ga0302271, IMG submission 198767) | Peat permafrost microbial communities from Stordalen Mire near Abisko, Sweden - III_Bog_N1_1 | ecosystem: Environmental > Terrestrial > Soil > Wetlands > Peat | place: Sweden: Abisko...
GTACCCCCCTTTGTAATCAAATCAAACCCCCCCCCCCCCCCCCCCCCCAAAAAAATCGATTCTGTAGATAATCCCCACATCAACCTAGAGAGGTAGAAAAACCTCCCAAAAAGCAATCAACACTGCCAGAAGCTAAACCGCTGAAATAAAGCACATTCCCCTCCTTGCCGTCGCAAAAATCGTTAAGCAAGAGACCTTAGACCCCAAAGTAATCGAGAGGGCACTCCAGAAGCTTAAAATTTCACAGGTTGTACAAGATCATGTCTCCGGGAAGTACAACGACACCCACATCCAAGGATCGAACTGCAAATGACAATAAATGTTTAAACCCAAGGACCAGCTATGAAGGCAAGGAATTTATCTTGAAATTCTCTTTTTCTCTCTATCTCTTTCACAGTTTCTTTACTCACGAAGCCTACTTCTGTAAGCAAGTCAACAGCTTACTATCGTATGAGAGTTCTAGCATCGTTATCACATTCTTCCCAATGTTTTTAGGCACTTCTTCCTCTTCATCCTAGTTATAAAATTATCTCCCTTCACGATATTTCTCTGCCCAACACATCTCTCTTTATCATTTTTATGTAGCTTTCCCTTTGCCAGACAGGCTCGCTTTAAAGAACTTTGCCTTGACAACACATAGCTTGGGTTCCCCATCAAACACATTATACATCAAGAATTAATTATCCTAAGTGCTCTGGTCGATAAAGCCCACAAATTCTTTCTTGTTTATTCTGCATTGATCGTCTCAAATATCGCCTTCAGGATCTCATCATTCTGTCTTCTCATGAACAACACGTCGATATTTGAACGAATAATATTGGTAACTGATATCTTTGCTTAGAGCACACAGATGTTGTAATGCCTTCATTTGAGAACAAATAATCAAGGGAATCGCTTGTAAACAAAAAATCTGTAGAATTCTCAAAAATCCTGCTCTCCTTGAGGAATTTAACAAGGAATTAAAATTTTTATTTTAAGGGAAATGAAAGGAAAAAAAAGATGTTTTTAAATATGTTCTCTAACTTTTCAAAAAATCGCATCAAATAGTGAAAAAAAGGGACACTCTGGGAACAGATTATTATGAAACAGAATGTTCTAGAGTAGATAGTGAATTGGGATATTCCAGAACATTTGAGACTAATAATGGTGAAATGAGACAATCTGGGATAAATAATGAATGAAATGGCCTTTGTTTTCAGTGAAATATGAATAATTCAACGATGCTTCTTTATTCACAACCATTTAAATCTTATTTTAACTTGGTATGATTATCGTCCATGAAAGCAGTGATTTTTCTTGAATTCTATGTAATACATCACAGAATCAGATAAAATCGATTGAGAAGTGTAAAATAGTACATATATCATTCAGATAGTCTCAAACTATTAATTTCTTATCAACTTGAGGATCTCATAGTTAATTTTTTCGTAAGTTGAAGTTGTCTGCCTACTGAATTATGTATGAATGGATATCCTATTATTTAATGAAATTCTCCGTAAACCAGTGTTACCTATGGAATACAGCTTCTTTAAATCTGGAGTAAAAACAGGATAGCTGCATTTTCTGGAGGAAAACTTGTTTTTGAAAAAATATTAGGATTACTGAGAAGAGTCATTGATGCTGGGGAAGTCTAGATTTTCTTTGGATTGGATGGATCAGAGACTTCTATGATAATCACTCCTTCAATTTAATTAGTTACTAACAGATAACCATTCATGAATGCCATCTCAAGTGAGTTTGTTGTCTTAATGGTATTTAGATATGTTGGTTGCTGAATGTAGATGAGGGATAGGGCATAAATATTTCCATCTTGCATAAGCACAAATGCATGTTTACTGTCATCTCTTACTGTCGAGAAAAACTCTGTTTTTTTCTAATGAGCTAAGAAATATGATAGAAATAGCCTTTGAATTAAAGATGAGTTCTGCTAGACCTAGAGTTATTGCAGGAAATGAGAAAGATAATTAGGATTATTATTTGTGTCTTTACCATGATAAAAATATCTAAAAATTAACTTCAATAAATTCAACTGTTTCTTTTTTAGCATTATTATAAATGATTATTGCTTTCATAGTTAACTAAGAGAAAAGTTAAATGAGCAAAGATAATGTGTAACTGAGAATTAATTGATAAAAAATATTGTCTCTTTTGAATTATGTTTCATTTGACATTTCTCAATCCTATGTTTGATTTTCTGGAAATCTGACATGGAACACATATAAATCCTTCATTTTTTTTATTGTGGGAAATGTCGAAAAAAAAATATGCCATAAGAATAATAGTAATATGTTTTCATAAAATAGTTAAACACTTTAAAATCATTTTTATAAATTCTCTGCACTTATTGTCAATTGGGCTTGATGTAATATTGTGTCAATCTTTTCACTTTGATAACTAATATTCTTAATATTCTTATACCATTATGACCAATTCTATTACTCTCGAGAGATAGATTTAAAAAAGTGAGAGTAACAAGCTTTGAAATTCCTTCTCCTAAAAACTTCGCACCATTATCACTAATACTATTATAATTGAGATTAAGATTTAAAGAAGTGAGAGTAACAAGGTTTGAAATTTCTTCTCCTAAATACTTTGCACCATTGTCACCAATTTTATTACTAAAAAGATCTAGATTTAAAGAAGTGAGAGTAACACACTTTGAAATTGCTTCTCTTAGATACTTTGCACCATTCTCACCAATTCTATTATTATTGAGATGTAGAAATAAAGAAGTGAAAATAATACTTTTTGAAATTCCTTCTCCTAGATACTTTACACCATTATCACCAATTCTATTATAATTGAGATTTAGATATAAAGAAGTGAGAGAAACACACTTTAAAAATCCTTCTCCTAAATACTTTGCACCATTCTCACTAATATTATTACTCATGAGATTTAGATATAAAGAAGTGAGAGTAACACACTTTGAAATTTCTTCTCCTAGATACTTTGCACCATTGTCACCAATTCTATTACTAAAAAGATCTAGATTTAAAGAAGTGAGAGTAACACACTTTGAAATTTCTTCTCCTAGATACTTTGCACCATTATCACCAATTCTATTATAATTGAGATCTAAAAATAAAGAAGTGAGAGTAACACACTTTAAAATTCCTTCTCCTAGATACTTTGCACCATGCTCACTAATATTATTACTCATGAGATTTAGATTTAAAGAAGTGAGATTAACCCACTTTGAAATTTCTTCTCCTAGATACTTTGCACCATTCTCACCAATACTATTATCACTGAGATTTAGATCTAAAGAGGTGAGAGCAACACACTTTAAAATTCCTTCTCCTAGATACTTTGCACCACTCTCACCAATACTATTATAATTGAGATTTAGAAAAAAAGAAGTGAGATTAACCCACTTTGAAATTTCTTCTCCTAGATACTTTGCACCATTCTCACTAATTTTATTCTTAAAAAGATCTAGATGTAAAGAAGTGAGAGTAACACACTTTGAAATTCCTGCTCCTAAATACTTTACACCATTATCACAAATACTATTATTATTGAGATTTAGATCTAAAGAGATGAGAGTAACACACTTTGAAATTCTTTCTCCTAAATACTTTGCACCATTCACACCAATTTTATTACTAAAAAGATCTAGATGTAAAGAAGTGAGAGTAACACACTTTGAAATTCCTTCTCCTAGATACTTTGCACCATTCTCACCAATACTATTATCACTGAGATTTAAATCTAAAGAGGTGAGAGTAACACACTTTGAAATTTCTTCTCCTAAATACTTTGCTCCATTGTCACGAATTTTCTACTAATTATTAAATAATTTGATTGAATCTATTAACTAATTTGGCATTTCTTGTAGTTTCTCAATCAATTCTAATGGATTCTATTCATTTATTGAAATCCTTTCAATAATAGGTTCTGAGAATTTTTGAGTCTCCATTTGAATTTCAAGAAACATTTGATCACAAATCGTATTCTAATTAATCATTTTTTTAATTCTTTCCTTTTTTTATGATTTCTTTTTATTTTTAATGATTTCTTTTTTTCTTCAATTCTCAGTTACCTATTTGAAATAGGTAACCCTTTGCTGTGCTTCTCTTAAACATCTCCCACACCTTGTGTAATTAAATAATATTCATTTGCGTTTTGGCGCTTTGTCTACCAACGAAAATTAATTTGTGAATTTTTAGGTAAATTCAATTCTTAAAAAGGATGTTTTTACTTTTTCAAATTGATTTCAAGGAAAAATAACAAAATTTATGAGTGAAATGTCTCTTAAAAAGATTTTAGGACTTTTAATTACATAAGATCTTACATTTGATTAAATAGAATTCGTAGCAAATTTCAAATTACAATTAGTTAAAAAGCTGAATTACAATTTTAGTAATTATAAATTTATCAACATGCCTCTTTTGATTTATTTCAATTTCTAAGTTAAAAAGTATCCAATCATGTGACGTTTTATTAGAAATCTCTCTTAATTCTACAATAAACATGTTTTCTTTGAAATAATAAGGTGCCTAATAACTAATATTTCACTAACCAAATGAGAAGGATAGTTTATTGATCTCTTAAGAAATTTCTCTCTAATAATACAAACAAACATGACTCTCACCTCAAATTAATTAATTTTCTTCAATCAATTTTTTCTTTATTCTAGAAATTGATATTTCTTGTGAAACTTAAGTAACAAAATGTTAATTGTTTTGAAGGAAAAAAGAAAGAGAAATTTGAAGCAAGGATGAAGGATTGAAAGGGAGATAATTCTTTAGAATCAAATGGCAAAGATAATAACATAAAGTGAGAAAATAATGAAGCATATTCATTAAGTGTTTTTGATCTAGTGGTATGATTCTCGTTTAGGGTATGAGAGGTCTCGGTTCGATTCTCTGAGGACCCATATTTTATTCATAAAGAGAAAATATCAATGTAAATAAAAAACAAAGAGTCACAGGCTGATAAAAGTAATATTATTCATTGCTCATCTTCGATTTATTCTTCCTTTTTCTCTTCTAGGTTAGGTCCATCAAATTTTTGACCAAAAATAAGCTTAAATTTACTGTTTTCATGATTTAATCTGGGACTAGTGTCTTTTTGCAGTGGAGGACAGTATGAGACTGGAAGAAATTCAAAAATTAGATCAATTGCAATCCAATAGTAAATAAACAAATAATTCATAATTTAGGATTTTATAATAAAACTCTCTAAGGTTTGTATTAAACAAATTACATTTGCTTGATACCTAACCTAAATTCATTCTTAATTATTAAGGAAATTATCCTAGCTAAAAGAGGAGAAGACAATTCAAGGCAAGGAGAGCAGGATACATTTTGAGGAAAGTAGATTTCACACAACTTAGTAATTAACTAAATCATTCAATCACATTAACTTTAGAATTAGGTGGATAATTTGGAGAATATGTTCATTGCTGATTTTCATTTTTTTTTGGGTAGATAACGTTGAGAATGTTGATTTTCTCATCTTTGTGATTCTATTCAAGATAAAGCTTTTTTTGTAGGTCATTGTAGGAGAGCTTATTACCTGGTTTGTATTTGCCATATTCGTTTCATTTATTCTACACTACATCATTCGTGAGATGGATCATCTTGGAGAATAAAATTACATAATATAATAATAAAGAGTTATTTTTTATTTTTATTTAGGATAACTAACTGAAGATTCCTTGAATTTCTCATAAAAAGGAGAGGAAGACAATGATTCCGATTGTTGTGAAGATAATTCAACAGAATTCATAAAATCCAAATTCTTAGAAGGATCAAAAAAGTCATATTCCTTGAATCAAGATAAATTTGATAAAAACACCCTCTTTAGTGTTTATTGAGGTATCGAGCTTTTCCCCTCACTTTGTACTTCCCACTTAAATTTTTTTTTTAAATTGAGAAAAAATAACCTCCTAAAAATATTTTACATAATTATTACATAAATAATGCTATGGCTAATGCTTAAAGAGTCATCGGTGTTGGGGAAGTCTAGATTCTCTTTGGATCGGATGGATCAGAGAAGTCTATGATAATCATTCCTTCAATTTAATTGGTTACTAACAGATACCCATTCATGTATGACATCTCAAGTAAGTTTAATGTCTTAATAGTGGTTAGATGCGTTGATTGATGAATGTCGATGAGGGATAAGAAATAAATATTTCCATATTACACAAATGCATGTTTGCTGTAATCTCTTACTGTGAAGAAATTCTGTCTTTTTTTTCTAATGAGCTAAGAACTATGGTAGAAATAGCCTTTGGATTGAAGATACATTCTGTTAGTCCTAGAGTTATTGGAGAAATGAGGGAAGATAATTTGGATTATTATTTGTGTCTTTGCAATGATACAAATATTTAAAAATTAACTTCAATAAATTCAGCTGTTTCTTTTTAGTATAAATCTAAATGATTATTGATTCATAAGTTAACGAAGAGAAAAGTTAAATAATAGATTTCCAGAAAATGAAACATAGGATTGAGAAATCTCAAATGAAAAAAAATCAAAAACAAAATATTTTTTATTAATCCACAGTTACACTTTATCTTTTCAACATGGAATGCATAAAACCTCCAATTATTTTTATTGTGAGAAATGTAGAAAAAAGTTATGTCATAAAGAATAATGCTAATATGTTTTCATATTATTTTTAATTTAGTTTTAGAGAAGTGAGTTATTGATTTTGAAAATCTTTGTAAGAAAATCTCTGTACTATTATTGTCAATTAGGCTGGATGTTATATGATATCAATCTTTTAGCTTTGATAATGATTTTTTTTAATATTCTTATACCATTCTGGCCAATACTATTATTCCTAAGATCTAGATTTAAAGAAGTGAGAGTAACACACTTTAAAACTCCTTCTCCTAAATACAAAATACCATTCTCACCAATACTATTACCATTGAGATTTAGATTTAAAGAAGTGAGAGTAACACACTTTGAAATTCCTTCTCCTAGATACTTTGCACCATTATCATCAATACTATTACAATAAAGATTTAGATCTAAAGTAGTAAGAATAACACACTTTGAAATTCCTTCTCCTACATACCTTGCACCATTCTCACCAATACCATTACAATAAAGATCTAGATTTAAAGTAGTGAGAATAACACACTTTGAAATTCCTTCTCCTAGATACTATCCACCATGATTATCAATACCATTATCACTGAGAGTTAGATCTAAAGAAGTGAGAGTTACACATTTTGAAATTCCTTCTCCTAGATATTTTGCACCACTATCATCAATGCTATTACTATAAAATGAATTTAACGAAATTTACAACAAAAAGTAATACAAATACAATTGAAAGATGAAGATGTTTATATGTTTCTAGGTTGTTATCAAGAAGGATCGTTTAAAGCGACCTTCATATCATATCATATTACTATAAAGATTTAGATCTAAAGAAGTGAGAGTAACACACTTTGAAATTCCTTCTCCTAAATACTTTGCACCATTCGCATTAATACTATTTCTCATGAGATTTAGATTTAAAGAAGTGAGAGTAACACACTTTGAAATTACTTCACCTAAATACTTTGCACCATTCTCACTAATACTATTCTCCCATAGATTTAGATTTAAAGAAGTGAGAGTAGCAGGAATTCCTTATCCGAGATACTTTGCACCATTTTCACCAATACTATTAGACTAAAGATGTAGATCTAAAGAAGTGAGAGTAACACACTTTGAAATTCCTTCTCCTAGATACTTTGCACCATTCTCACCAATACTATTACTAAAAAGATCTAGATTTAAAGAAGTGAGAGTAACACACTTTGAAATTCCTTCACCTAAATACTTTGCACCATTCTCACCAATACTGTTGTCCAAGAGATTTAGATCTAAAGAAGTGAGAGTAACACACTTTGAAATTCCTTCTCCTAAATACTTTGCACCATTCTCACTAATACTATCACTCCTAAGATTTAGATGTAAAGAAGTGAGAGTAACGCACTTTGAAATTCCTTCTCCTAAATACTTTACACCATTTTCACCAGTTATCTTCTGATTATTAAATAATTTGCTTGAATCTATTAATTAATTAGGCATTTCTTGTAGATTCTCAATCAATTTAAATGAATTCTATTGATTTATTGAAATTCTTTCAACAATAGGTTCTGAGAGTTTTTAAGTCTCCGTTTGAATTTCAAGGAACAGTTGATCACAAATGGTATTCTCTTTCGTCATTTTTTTAATTTTTTCCTTTTTTTTTATGATTTCTTTTTATCTTTAATGATTTCTTTTTCTTCACTTCGCAGTTACCTATTTGAAATAGGTAACCCTTTACTGTGCTTCCTTAAAAATCTCCCGCACCTCGTGTAATTAAATAAAATTTAATTGCATTTTGGAGTTTTGTCTGCCAATGAAAATTAATTTGTGGATTTCCAGGTCAATTAAATTCTTAAAAAGGATGCTTTTTATTTTTTCAAATAGATTTCAAGAAAAAATAACAAAATTTTTGGGGTGGAATCTCTCATAAAAACCTTTTAGTATTTTTATTTACAGAAGATTTTATCTTTGATTAAATAAAATTCGTGGCAAATTTCGAGTTACAATTAGTTGATAGACTGAATTACAATTTAGTTATTAAAAATTTATCAGCACGCATCTTTTGCTTTATTTCAATTTCTAAGTTAAAAAACATTCAATCATGTGACATTTTATGAGAAATCTCTCTTAATTCTACAATAAACATATTTTCTTTATTTTAAAAAGGTGACCTAACAACAATAACTAATATCTCGCAAGCCAAATGAGAAGGGTAGTTTGTTGATCTTTTAAAAAATCTCTCTCTAATAATACAAACAAGCATCACCCTCACCTCAAATTAGTTAATTTGCTTTAATCAATTTTTTCTTTCTTCTAGAAATTTAGATTTCTTGTGAAACTTAAGTAACAAAATGTTAATTATTTTTGAAGGAAAAAACAAACAGAAATATGAAGCAAGGATGCCCCATTGAAAGGGGGATAATTCTGTAGAATCAAATGGCAAAAATAATAACATAATGTGAGAGCAAAATTAAGCATATTCATTAAATGTTTTTGGTCTAGTCACATGATTTTCGTTTAGGGTACCAGAGGTCCAGAGTTCGATTCTCTGAGGATCACAATTGTATTCATAAAGAAAAAATTACAATGGTAATAAATTCAAAGAGTCAAAGGTTGATAAAAGTAATATTATTCATTGTTCGTCTTCGATTTCTTCTCCCTCTTTCTCTACTAGGGAAGGTCCATCAATTTTTTTGCTAAAAATAAGCTCAAATTTACTGTTTTTCATGATTTAATCTGGTACTGGCGTTGCTATTTTCACAGCATTAGTTGCTTACGGCACCCACGTTGCCATGAAGAACTACGAATCTGGTAAAACTGATCATCTCGATTAATTATTTTATTTTCCTTATTAGCGAGTTATTAATAATAACAATGAAGGTTCATTTTAAATTTAATGATTTTATTTAAATGAAAAATCTTTAGAAGCTTAATATAAATCTATCAGGCAAACTCAATTAGAAACTACAATGAATATTTTACACAATTCAGCTAGAGAAATACAGTGATTTGATTGTAGAAAATACCTATGTTTTATATAAAATTTTTGGAAAAAGAGATATCAACCAAGGATAGAAGCCTAGGAGCTGATATTGTTTAAAGACCATAGGAATGAACTATTCCAAGTCCAATAAAATATCTGTATAACATATCTGATGTTATGACTAATACTTGAAGAGTCTTGATTCTCTTTGGATTGGATGGATCAGAGAAGTCTATGATGATCATTCCTTCAATTTAATCAATTACAAACTGATATTCATTCATGTATGCCATCTCAAGTGAGTTTGTTGTCTTACTGGTAGTTAGATAAATTGGTTGCTGAATGTCGATGAGGGATAGGTCAGAAATATTTTCATCTTGAATGGACACAAATGCATGTTTGCTGTTTGCTGTCATCTCTTACGGTGAAGAAAAAACTGTCTTTTTTCTAATGAGGTAAGAAATATGGTAGAAACAGCCTTTGAATTAAAGATGAATTCTGCTTGATCTAGAGTTATTGCAAAAATGAGGAAAATTATTATTTGGGTCTTTACCATGATAAAAATATCTAAAAATTAACTTCAATAAATTCAGATGTTTCTTTTTAATATAATTGTAAATTATCATTGCTTTCATAGTTAACTAAGAGAACAGTTAAATTATAAGATTTTCAGAAAACAAACAAAGGATTGAAAAATGCTAAATGAAAAATAATTCAAAAATAGAATAATTTTTATCAATTCTCAAATACACATTAGTGTTTAAACATGGAATACATAAAAACCCTCCATTTTTTTTAATGGTGGGAAATGTAGAAAAAAAGTTATATCATAAAGAATAATAGTAAATAATTTTCATTTTATTGTTAAACACTTTGAAAATCCTTATTATTAATTTTCTGTACTTATTGTCAATTAGACTGAATGTAATATTGTATCAATCTTTTAGCTTTAATAACTAATTTTTTTAATAATCTTTTTTCATAGTGACCAATTCTATTGCTCCTGAGTTCAAGATTTAAAAAAGTAAGAGAAACACATTTTGAAATTCCTTCTCCTAAATATTTTGCACCATTATCACCAATTCTGTTATAATTGAGATTTAGAAATAAAGAAGTGAGATTAACACACTTTGAAATTCCTTCTCCTAGATACTTTGCGCCAATATCACCAATAATATTCATATTGAGATCTAGATGTAAAGAAGTGAGAGTAACGCTCTTTGAAATTTTTTCTCCTAAATACTTTGCACCATTATCACCAATATAATTTTTATAGAGATTAAGATTTAAAGAAGTGAGAGAAACACACTTTGAAATTTCTTCTCCTAAATACTTTGCACCATTCTTACCAATACGATTTTTAAGAAGATCTAGATTTAAAGAAGAGAGAGTAACACACTTTGAAATTCCTTTTCCTAAATACTTTGCACCATTATCACGAATATTATTATAATTGAGATTAAGATATAAAGAAGTGAGAGAAACACACTTTGAAATTTCTTCTCCTAAATACTTTGCACCATTATCACCAATACTATTTTCCCATAGATTCAGATTTAAAGAAATGAGAGTAACGCACTTTGAAATTCCTTTTCCTAAATACTTTGCACCATTATCACGAATATTATTATAATTGAGATTAAGATTTAAAGAAGTGAGAGTAACACACTTTGAAATTCCTTCTCCTAGATACTTTGCGCCAATATCACCAATAATATTCATATTGAGATCTAGATGTAAAGAAGTGAGAGTAACGCACTTTGAAATTTTTTCTCCTAAATACTTTGCACCATTATCACCAATACTATTTTCCCATAGATTCAGATTTAAAGAAATGAGAGTAACGCACTTTTAAATTCCTTTTCCTAAATACTTTGCACCATTCTCACCAATATTATTACTAATGAGAATTAGATTTAAAGAAGTGAGAGTAACACACTTTGAAATTTCTTCTCCTAAATACTTTGCACCATTATCACCAATACTATTCTCCCATAGATTCAGATTTAAAGAAATGAGAGAAACACACTTTGAAATTTCTTTTCCTAAATACTTTGCACCATTCTCACCAATATTATTACTAATGAGAATTAGATTTAAAGAAATGAGAGTAACACACTTTGAAATTCCTTTTCCTAAATACTTTGCACCATTATCACGAATATTATTATAATTGAGATTAAGATTTAAAGAAGTGAGAGTAACACACTTTGAAATTTCTTCTCCTAAATACTTTGCACCATTTTCACGAATATTATTATAATTGAGATTAAGATTTAAAGAAGTGAGAGTAATACACTTTGACATTCCTTCTCCTAAATACTTTGCACCATTTTCACTAATATTATTATAATTAAGATTAAGATTTAAAGAAGTTAGAGTAATACACTTTGAAATTCCTTCTCCTAAATACTTTGCACCATTATCACGAATACTATTATAATTGAGATTAAGATTTAAAGAGGTGAGAGTTACACACTTTGAAATTCCTTCTCCTAAATTCTTTGTTTCATTATCACTGATTTTCTTCAAATTATTAAACAATTTGATTGAATCTATTAATTAATTAGGCATTTCTTGTAGATTCTCAATCAATTTAAATGGATTTTATTGATTTATTGAAATCCTTTCAATAATAGGTTCTGAGAGTTTTGAAGTCTCTGTTTGAATTTCAAGGATCAGTTGATCACAAATGGTATTCTAGTTAGTCATTTTTTTTTTAATTCTTTCCTTTTTTTTATTATTTCTTTTTATCTTTAATGATTTCTTTTTTCTTCACTTCGCAGTTAGCTATTTTAAATAGATAACTCTTTACTGTGCTTCCCTTAAACATTTTCCATGTAATTTAAGATTCATTTGCGTTTTGGCGCTTTGTCTGAAGAAAATTAATTTTGTTGATTTTCAGGTAAACTAGATTCTTAAAAAGGATATTTTTTATTTTTTCAAATAGATTTCGAGGAAAAATAACAAAATTTTTGGGGTGAAATGTCTCATAAAAACCTCTTAGTATTTTTATTTACAGAGCAGAACATACATTTGATTAAATAGAATTCGTAGCAAATTTCAAGCTGCAATTAGTTGAAAGGCTGAATTACAATTTTAGTTATTAAAAATCTATCATCAAGCCTCTTTTGCTTTATTTCAATTTCTAAGTTAAAAAATATTCAAACATTTGTGATTTTTTATAAGAAATCTCTCTTAATTCTACAATAAACATGGTTTCTTTGTATTAATAAGGTGACCTAACAACAAATAACTAATATCTCACTTGCCAAATGAGAAGGGCAGTTTATTGATCTTTTAAGAAATCTCTCTAATAATACAAACAAGCATGACTCTCACCTCAAATTAGTTAATTTGCCTCAATCAATTTTTCTTTCTTCTTGAAATTTAGATTTCTTGTGAAACTTAGTTACAAAATGTTCATTATTTTTGATGGAAAAAAGAAATAAAAATTTGAAGCAAGGATGCTGCATTGAAAGGGAGATAATTCGGTAGAATCAAATGGCAAAGATAATAACATAATGTGAGAACAAAATTAAACATATTTATTAAGTGTTTTTGGTCTAGTCACATTGTAATACTAGCTCAATAAGGTGTTTGTCTGAGCTTGAGTGTAATAAGAATTGAATTGTATCTGAAGTGCTGTTATCTAATTAGAAATAGTCGATACTTAACAGTTTAGTGTGTCTTTCGATATTTGATAGATATCTTCTGTTGGTTATGGAGTCAATATTATTTCAACTTGAGATAAAAAGGCAGTGATAAAAAAGTCAGAAAAAAGTTAAATGATCAGATTTTCAGAAAATCAAACATATGATTGAGAAATATCAAATGAAAATAATTCAAAAACAAAATATTTTTTATCAATTCTCATTTACACATCAGCTTTTCAACAAGAAATACAAAAAACCACCCAATTTTTTATGGTGGGAAATAAAGAAAAAAATTTATGTAATTAAGAATAAATAAAAAGCAAAATAATTTCATTTTTTGTTAAACACTTTGAAATCCTTATTAGAAATTCTCTGTTTTATTGTCAATTAGACAGGATGTAATATTGTATCAATCTTTTAACTTTGAGAGCTATTTTTTTTAATGTTCTTAAGCCATTGTGATCAATTTTATTATTCCTGAGATTTAGATTTAAAGAATTGAGAGTAACACACTTTAAAATTCCTTCTCCTAAATACTTTGCGCCATTATCACCAACACTATTTTTCCTGAGATTTAGATTTAAAAAAGTGAGAGTAAGACACTTTGAAATTACTTCTCCTAGATACTTAGCCCCATTCTCACTGATGCTATTACATAAAAAATCTAGATTTAAAGAAGTGAGTAGAACACTTTGAAATTCCTTCTCCGAGATAGTTTGCGCCATTATCACTAATACTATTATTATTGAGATTTAGATTTAAAGAAGTGAGAGTAACACACTTTGAAAATTTTCTTACTAGATACTTTGCACCATTCTCATCAAATCTATTCCTTTCGAGATTTAGATTTAAAAAAGTGAGAGTAACGCACTTTAAAATTCCTTTTCCTAGATACTTTGCGCCATTGTTACCAATACTATTATAAAAAAATCTAGGTTTAAAGAAGAGAGAGTTGCACACTTTGAAATTCCTTCTCCTAGATACTTTGCACCATTTCCACCGATACTATTACTAAACAGATCTAGAAATAAAGAATTGAGAGTAACACACTTTGAAATTCCTTCTCCTAAATACTTTGCACCATTCTCACCAATACTATTGTAATTGAGATCGAGATTTAAAGAAGTGAGAGTAGTACACTTTGAAATTCCTTCTCCTAAATACTTTACACCATTGTCGCCAATTTTCTTCTAATTATTTGCTAAACTGATTGAATCTATTAATTATTTTGGCATTTCTTGTAGTTTCTCAATCAATTTAAATGGATTCTACACATATTGAAATCCTTTCAATAATAGGTTCTGAGAATTTTGAAATCTCGGTTTGAATTACAAGGACCAATTTATCTCAAATGCTATTCTAGTTAGTCTTTTTTTTAATTCTTTTCTTTTATAATTTCTTTTATTTTTAATGATTTATTATTTTTTCAATTCTCAGTTACCTATTTGAAATAGGTAACCCTTTACTGTGCTTCCCTTAAACATCTCCCACACCTTGTGTAATTAAATAAGGTTCATTTGCGTATTGGTTTTTTTCTGCCAACCAAAATTAATGTGTGGATTCTTAGCTAAATTAGATTCTTAAAAAGGATGTTTTTTACTATTTCAAATAGATTTCAAGGAAAAAATAACAAAATTTATGGGTGGAAGGAATATCTTGTAAAAACATTCGAGAACTTTTAATTACATAAGATCTTACATTTGGTTAAATAGAATTTGTAGCAAATTTCAAGTAGCAATTATTTAAAGGCTTGAATTACAATTTTAGTAATTAAAAAATATTCATTAAGCCTCTTTTGCTTTTATTTCAATTTTTAAGTGAAAAAAAAATCAAATCGTGTGACATTTTATTAAAAACTCTCACTAAATTCTACAATAAACAGGTTTTCTTTGTATTCATAATGTGACCGAACAACAAATAAATAATATTGCACTAACGAAATGAGAAGGGTTGTTTATTCATCTCTTAAGAAATTTCTCTCTAATAAATCAAACTAATAAGCCCTTCACCTCAGATTAGTTAATTTGCTTCAATCAATTTTTTCTTTCTTCGAGAAATTTAAATTTCTTGTGAAACTTACATTACAAAACGTTAATTACTTTTGAAGGAAAAAAAAGAAACAGAAATTGGAAGCAAAGATGCCACATTGAAAGGGAGGTAATTCTTTAGAAACAAATGGATAAGATAATAGCATAATGGGAAAACATAATAAAGCATATTTATAAGTGTTTTTGGTCTAGTGGCATGATTCTCTTTTAGGGTATGAGAGGTGCCGAGTTCGATTCTTTGAGGACCCCAATTTTATTCATAAAGAGAAAATTACGATGTAAATAAAAAATAAAGAGATACAGGCAGATAAAAGTAATATTATTCATTGCTCATCTACTATTTATTCTTCCTCTTTCTCTTCTTTCTCTTTTACAGAAAGTCCATCCTTTTTTTTGCCAAAATTATGCTCAAATTTACTACTTTTAGTGATTTAATTTGGGACCAGTGTTTTTTTTATAGTGGATGGTGAGAATAATATTGGAGGAAATTCAAAAATTAGGTTGATTGCAATCCAGTATTAAATAATCAAATGATTCATAATTTAGAGTTTGATAATAGAATTTTCTAAGGTTTATATTAAACCAATTAGATTTGGTTGATACCTGAATGCATTCTCAATCATAGAGGGAAGTATCCTAGCTAAAAGAGAAGAAGACAATTCAAGACAAGGAGTTATGCTGACTTCAACCAGCCATGTCTTAATTGTTTCTTCAATAATGTATCAAGCAGGATCCATTTTGAAGAAAGTCAATCAAAATCCAGAGTAAGTTATTAAATCATTCAATCACATTAACATTAGAATCAGGTGGATAATTTGGAGAATATATTCATTACTGAATTTCACTTTTGGGTAGATAACGTTGGGAATGTTGATTTTTGATCTTTGTGATTCTATTTTAGATAAAGCTTTTTTTGTAGATCATTGTAGGAGAGCTTATTCCCTGGTTCGTATTTGCATTCGTGCGATGAATCCTCTTGGAGAATAATATTACACAAGACAATAATAAAGATTTATTTTTAACATTTTTGAAGGATAACTAACTGTAGATTCTCTTGGATTTCTCATAAAAACGATACGAAGGCAATGATCGCGATTTATGTGAAGATTATTCAACAAATTAATAAAACCCAAATTCCAAGAAAAAGCTAAATTTCTTGAATTAAGAGAAATTTGATAAAACACCATAAGTCAAAAGAAAAACAAAATTTGAATAAAATAATTTTAATATAAAAATACCAAAAACGAATTAAACTGACAAAAAAGAAAATTTTTGAAATCAAAATGAAATCCATCTCATTATTCTTCTTGGTTCTCTTAAGCACTTCTCTTATCTTACTTAAGTCTGGCCCAAGAAACATAAAATACTTTGGAAGAAGCTGTTATTAATCAGGATAATGATGGATCTTCTAAATAACTTCGCAGAGCCAAGAAATACGTTTTGGATGTCTCAAAAGTTTGCAAAAAAAATTACAAGATAGGCAGGAACGGAGAATGTAAACCAATATTTTGATCAGATTTATTCAGAGTTTTACCAATTCATATCAAATATTATGTTTGTCGATTGAATTTTATGGTGTTTGATCTTCTTACAAATTTGAAGAATTTATTAAATCTCAAAATAAAATTTATTTGATATTGAAAATTTATTAAGAGGAAGAGAAAATGTAGTAAAAAAGCATAATCATTATTGGTATTTTCTTTATTATCTTTCAAACAAACTAAATTGTTTAAATCCTGCAGCCACAAAACGATGAATTCTGGTTGGTAGAGGGTACCACTCTCAGAATGAAATATAACATCTTGGATATGCGATTTTGGCAGCACAATTGTAATAATTTTGTTTAACTTGTAGATCTTGCTCAATGTGAAAAGTTCTCGTGGAAAATAAAAATGGTGAATTAAGAATTAATAGAGAGCTTATTTAGTTTGATATTTTATTAATAATTATGGTTCCTTTTTCAATTTAATGATTTTAGTTAAATGAAACATTTTTAAAAGCTTATGATAAATCTATTAGTCAATCTCAATTTGGCATTGCAATGAATATTTTAAAAAATTCAGTGAGAGAAACACAGGGCTTTGATTTTAGAAAATACCCATGGTTTTATGCTATTATTTATGAGTTTATGGAAAAATAGTATTGAGTTGAATAAATACCAACTGAGGATAGTAAGCTCAGGAGCTGATATCGTTGAAAGATCATAGGAATGAACTATCCTAAGTCTTATAAAGTACCTGTATTACATATCTGATGTTACGGCTAATGTTTGAAGAGCAATTGATGCTGGGCAAGTCTAGATTCTCTTTGGATTGGAAGAATCAGAGATTTCTATGATAATCACTCCTTCAATTTAATTAGTTACTAACAGATATCCATTCATATATGCCATCTCAAGTGAGTTTGTTGTCTTACTTGTATTTAGATATGTTGGTTGCTGAATGTAGATGAGGGATAGGGCATAAATATTTCCATCTTGCATGGGCACAAATGCATGTTTGCTGTTATCTCTTACTGTGGAGAAAAACTCTGTCTTTTTTTTTAATGAGCTAAGAAATATGATAGAAATAGACTTTTAATTAAAGATGAGTTCTGCTAGACCTAGAATTATTGCAGGAAATGAGAAAGATAATTAGGATTATTATTTGTGTCTTTACCATGATAAAAATATCTAAAAATTAACTTCAATATATTCAGCTGTTTCTTTTTTAGCATAATTGTAAATGATTATTGCTTTCATAGTTAACAAAGACAACAGTAATTTGATCAGATTTCCAGAAAATCAAACATAGGATTGAGAAATGTCAAATGAAAAATAATTCAAAAGAGACAATATTTTT
>Ga0302271_10002159_pt1 | contig 18070 bp, 17 predicted proteins | sample III_Bog_N1_1_FD_198767 | JGI IMG/M metagenome (GOLD analysis project Ga0302271, IMG submission 198767) | Peat permafrost microbial communities from Stordalen Mire near Abisko, Sweden - III_Bog_N1_1 | ecosystem: Environmental > Terrestrial > Soil > Wetlands > Peat | place: Sweden: Abisko...
GTTTCTACTGGAGAAAGTTAAGGATAATTAGCTTATCAGAGAAGAGATCTTCTTCTAGCCAAAAACATGCATAATATCAGAACTCTTGTTTATTTCTCAGTAATATTTATCTTTCTCTAATCTAAGAGTTCAAAATATATTTATTATGTTTTTTTCTTCAAAATTTTAAGTAACAAGGAATTGACCTCCAGCAAAGAAATGAAAACTTTTATCAATTTAAATTTATTGCTATTTTCTTATAATTGGAGCAAGACAATTCCACAATAAAGTAATGTTGACTTTTTATTTCACTTTACAAATTTTCACTGAGAATTAAGAAACTGAAAACAATACATTTTAAAAAGCTAATGTAGGAGTATGATGATTCTTTCTCTAAAAGCAGTAAATTTGATTTTAGTTCTTTGTAAGTTTGGAAACATAATATATGTAGCTTATTGTTGAATGGATTTCTTTGTGTTTAGGTTACGCTGAATAGATTGATTGTTCTTTATTTTGAAAATCAAAAAACCTCAAAAGAGGCATACATCTACAAATCGAATGATTTTTTTCTTTTTCAAGACAGTATTGTAAATCACAATATTTTGTCATCCTCATGTTAGAGGAATTATTCAAATAATTGTGAAGATTAAGTAGTTTAATACAAAACACAAACTACTAAGGCTTATTATGTAAAATCTCCTTTTAGTTGCTCCTAAATGTACTTATTGTAAAAATGGAAAAAATAAACTCACTCTCATACTTTATTCTTTATGACAAATGTATTGAGTCTTTCTTGAAGATGGAAAATTAATGTAGTAGGAATCACTTATCAGTGAATAGTAGCTTTTTGTAAGTTAATTTGGAGATTCGCAATAAATATTTGACTTGTAGATTAGATGATGAATTAATTAATTAATAATCGGGTGTTGTGTATGAGAGAGAGGCGGAGAGGATAATCATTTTTGGTTTGTTTTTGGGGGAGAGAGAGGTTTTTAATAAATTTTGAAATTATTTTAAGGAGTAGAAAAAAGGAACGAGACTTTTCTAGTTCATTGTCCAAGTAGCTATTCTTAACAATTCAAAACATTGATCGGAATTTAATGAAGATATTTAACCAAAGTCAAAATAAATCTAAAAATAAAGTAATTCCCTTCTTTTCAAGGCCAACAATTTAAAGTAGGTCTTTTATCCCGAATAAAGGCTACTGCTGGTTATTTGTTGAAAGCAGATAACAAGATTAAAATGACTAGTACTATTACATATTTTTTGCTGGAAACATAAGTGATATTGATCTATTCTTAGGGAGAGTCCTTTAAATCAAAATATCTTTCCTGAGATAATTAACTTAACAAGAAAAGAACAGACAGAATTCCTCCCCTAAAACACAATAAATCAAATTAAATAAAACAACCAAAAGGGAAGAGAATGGATAAGACAAAGCAGAACCCTCAAACAACTTAGCTCAACAAGACTCTTGCAAGTCTCCTCAACGGATTTGAGAAGAGCAAAGCATGGACTGATATCGGAGCATGGCTGTTTAAAGTCGAACAAGCTATGAAAGATTTTCCCAGTCCTTTTATTGCTGAGAAACTAGCCTTAGCGAAGCGATTAGCGCAATGCTTGAATCCAGGATTGCATCAAGCGATAAACATGCAAAGTCTGAAGATCTATGAGTTGATTTTCGAGAATATTAAGTAAAGTTCGCAAGGCAATATCGAGGAGTACAAAAAGATGTTCTGCGAAGATATCGGGATATACAGTGTAGGTCTGTTTCCTTTCTTCTAAAATGCGCATCAGAAGAATAAACATTATTTTCTTGAAGTCATTCGGAATTACTATCTTCCTATTGGCAGAGATCTTATTCCTTGTGTACCTGGTTTGGTACTCGCAATCCTTCCTGGACTTGAAGAGCAGAGTGAAGCGCTCACCAAAGATGTCACGAAGACGCTTGAAGGAATTATGCAGGCTTGCGGGAGGAGGTAATGAAAAATATTAAGGGATTAGAGGGTAAAAAGGGTTTGTTCTAGAGCAGATTGATTGGATTTTTTTGTGAATAATCTGACATATTTTGTTGCTTTAGGTACTTTATTGGAAGTATTTGGATGGGGATAATGAGATGCTAGAGAGGAAGAGAACATGCAATCAAATTTCTAATGAAGTACATCCCTAAGATGAAGAACGATGATGATGAAGAAGGAGATGACGACGACGACAATTAAGACGGGAATAATGATACATCCAATCCGTCAGACGAAGAAAGAGGCGATTCCAATAGGGTCAAAGACCAAGCAGGTGAAAAACAAGATGGTCAAGAAAGTGAATCTGGTCCATAGCCTGAGTCTTAATAGTCTGCTAATAATGTATTTCTCTTCATTAAATGGAGTTATTTCAAAGGTTAAATTTGTAAATTTTTTTAAATTAGGAAGGAGATGAGTCATCTTCTTCATAACAGCAGTCGATCTAGATATTCTAGAAAGATGGCAATACTCCTCAAGTAAATGGTGAAGAGCAAAGAATTGAAGAAGAAAAAGAGCAACATAATGATAGTCCAGTAAAGAAACTAGAAGAGAATCCTTATGTTGAAGAAATAAAAGATGGAATTGAATAAAAAGAGAATAATTTAGTTATTGAAGAAAAGATGAACCAAGAGAAAAGTGAGAAAAAATCATAAATTGCATCGATTGTTGTTGGGGATGCAGCAAGTGAAGGATAAACTGCATAAATTTCCTAGATTGGATCTGAAAAATCAGGCAAAACAGGTTCGACTTAAGTCGATAACAATTCCACAAACGAATCTAAAAAAGCAGCAAAGAATGCACTTGATATGGTATTCTAACATGAAGTTGTTTCTTAACTTGGAAATAATTCCAAAAACAACAATAATAACGCATCTGAGTTCACTAATTCCTTAGCAGTGCGAGAAAACCTCAAATACATTGAAGATGGTATCAATGAGAACACAGATGATATTAACTTCCCAAATAAATCGACTCTTATTATCAGCACACTCCTGAGTTGTCTGGAGGACGAAAAGCAAATGGTGAAGAGGAATATTCTGGATTTTATGATTTAGCATTTGAAGATCAACCATCGGATTCTAACTAGATTAAACCAGTTAGTTCTTGTTGAAGGTGTGTTGTATCTGTTAATTAAGAAGGAGGTTTCTGTGACTAGAAGAGTGAATGTGTGGTTGTTTGGTAAGCCTGATATGGATAACAAATATTCTGTAAAAAAAGGCAGAGAATTCGTTGTTGATTTGATTGTGGAAGCATTCTAGCGTATTTTCAACGTTGAACCGACTGACAAGATCATGGCATAATAGCCACTGAAAATTATGTAAAATTTTTACATGGAGCATGATCATCTTGTTGAAGCTACTCTTGGAAAATTATCGATATCGATTGTACGATATGTGTATCAGCATAGTCAGAATAGTGTTTATTCTGCTGAAGTGCTCAAAAGTGGGAAACGATTCATGGAAAATATCGCGAATTACTTTAATTATCTCCTGAAAAGTCTAGGAAACGAAGCGATTCGTCTTCTAAGTGAATTGAAAGACGAAGAAGGCCTTGAGATTATCAATCTTATCGAATTTTCGTACACTCATTTACTCGGAACGGAAGAGACATTTGATGTGTATGTTTCTAGAGATTGCATTAAGGAGACCCTTGCTGGGCTATTTAAATCTCTTGAATACATTGGACAAGAGTAGATTCATACATTTGCTTGTCTTGAACCTGCAATGAAAGTGATTCTCAAATTGCTGTAAAAGCTTGACAGAAATGAGTAAAAGATCAAGAAAATTGAGAAAAAGGAAAAGAAAGAAATCTAGCCTATGTCTGCAGCTTCCTAAGCAATAGCTATGGAGTTTGATGAGTGTGCAGAGAAGTTCTTCTTGTTTTTCGAGAGGTTAAGTGGGGAACTCGAGAAATTCAAAGCAGACAATATTTACAAGATTTGCTCGTAGAATCTAGTTAAAATGTAAAAGTTTTTGCTGGAGAAGAAGAACATGAATTAACTGCCGTAATGGTTCAAGTGCATTTCTCAATCAATTAAGATTGTCAATCCGAATATCTCCCTGATAGCAATCGAATCGATGATTGAAATCATGATATCTGAAAAAATCGATCCTGTGTATGAGCAACTTAAGATTCTCATTATCGATGAAGCTAAGCTCAAATATTCCAGGAAAAATGAAATTGTTACTGGAAATGACTACACTAAGCTAACACTTGAGAAACTCTGGAGTCTCCTTGACTTCTAACCGTTCTATGATAGAATCATCGATCTCATCATTAATTTCTCCAAGTTGAAATAATATTTTTAGTTTTTTGATAATTTTTTAACTTCATTTTTTTAATGAAATTTCTAGGTTCTTCCCTCAATATTTCAAAGAAGTTGTCGTCAACTCGTTTTAGACAGTTTCTATTACTGAAAAAGAAGCATCAATTAGACGGTTTGCAGTGTTTTGGCGTCTCACTGCTAATCACTAATCATAGGTTCTCCTCTCAGAGTTAAACAAGGTATTTCTTAACTATTAAATAACTTTTGATATTGAGAAATTTCTTATTTTATCTTAATTATCTAGGTTGGATTATTCATAATGCTTGATTTCCTTGACCATGATAACCCACTAATCAGACATGCTTCTAAAAATTGGTTGATCGAGAGTGTGCCTCAATTCTATCGAATCATCGATCCACTTTTTGAAGTGCTCCTTCAAGCAAATTCAAGTTGGTATGTCACTGATAATTATCAACTGTTTTACACCAAAATCTATGAGACATCGAGAGCTAACGAGACTTTTCGCAAGCTCAAGAGTATTCTGATTCTCGCTAATGATGTGTTTCTCAATTACATATCGCAATACGAGTTAAGTCCAGTGCTTTTCGATATGAAGGCACATTTTACAGATCGGAATTAAGCTGTTTTGGTGAAACGCATTGGTGCTAGTTTTTCATATTTTTCAACCATCTCCATGAACTAAAACTCCTTAGACAGCAGTCCTTTCCCAAATCAAGGAGGGATGAAACTTACCTAATAAACAAGCAATTCAGCTGCGCAATCAGGAAATTCATCGGGAAGCAACAAACAAACTGAACTCAAAATGAGCTATTTAGATTTACTAATCATAGTCTGCCTTCGCTACATCCAGGGTTAGGCCTTAGAGAGTCTATCTTTGAAATTCCAAATTGAAAATGCAGCCGTCAATGCTTCAGCATGCGAGTTCCTAGAGTTGATGATAACACACCTAGCAGATCCTCCATTATGTCTAGCATTATGTGAGTATCTGACAGAGCCACTCCTGACTATTTTAGGCCATTGCATAACAAATAAAGATTTCGTTATGCAAGTGCAGATACTCAACGTGTTTAGAACAATATTCTTCCACTCCTCTTATATTAAGAAAAACTCAGTCGAGGAGATCAAAACCAAAATGCTTTAAACCCTCTCTAACAAATTATTCATCCCAAATCTCCTGAAAGGACTTATGATATCGATCCCTTACGTCCGCTCGTAGTTTATCTCTTTCATTTCAGCGTGTGTCCCACTACTTAGCACGTATCTAGTTCACCCTCAGCTCACAAATATCATTAAATAAATCATGTTCTCATATTTTTCACTCATCAAACATCTATCAACAACTCCAGCGCAAGAAAGCGATGATTCTATTGTCACAGTTAGCAAGACACAAATCATCAAGTAAACATCTCTTATCAAATCTACAAAGACAGTCATGCTCATTTAGACTCAAGAATAAGTCAAAGAAGACTCGAATATCTATGAGATTCATACGGTTTTAGAAGGAGTACGTACAATCCTCTAATTTTATCTGAAGATTCGAACACTTGAAGAAATCGAACAGACTAAAAAGGAAGTACCCAGTGGTTTCATGAATACAATGAAATCTGTCCTTACATTTGGAATTGCAGGTGGATAAGTCAACGACAAGGACAAAGATGGAAAGGTATTTGTTCATCATTTTTTCCTTGAATTATTGTTTGAGAACTTCTTTTTATTTATTTTTTCTTCTAAAACAATTTCTGCTTTTTTCCCTAGGTTATATTCAGCTAATACAGTGAAACATGCAATTGCCTTCTTTACGACATCAAGCAAGTTGTTGAGCTCTTCATCAACAGCTGGCAGACTTCCCCTGAGTTTCTGACAGAATTCACAAGTTTTGGGATAAGACCTTATGAATAAAAGAAATACAATTCTTTCAATAGTCTCCTCACGGACATGATCAAAAACGCAGAAAACGATAAGCAAAAAGTCAAAATGCTTATCATTTCTATTATTAAGCCACTTGTATATGAATTCCCAATCGAACTTGTGAATTCCTTTATATCGCTTTGGAACCGTGAGTGCTCTGTTGATGTGCCCTTAAAGCATGGCGATTTTGTCCAAAATGATTTCTTAAAAAAAATGGTAGAAATGCTCACGATTCTTAACATACCGAATGATGTTTTCCTGGAGTCACTGTTTTAGAGTTTTGTTTCTGAAAAGATTACTGTATTTTATAAAGTCAAGAACCCTAAAGAAAAAAAGAATCTCTTCTTATTGAACTACGAAATCGCTCAGCTTGAGACTAATCTCCTATTCTTCCTATACATCTATCTGTCATATACATTCGTTGATCCAGCAATACTTAAAAAGGAAAATTTACTTGCGTTGTGGTCAGGAATTCTCAAAATTCTCAAGGTAAATAGATTATCAGAAATTGATTTAATACAAAAATAAATAATTTTTTAACTATTTTTGTTAGATTTTCTCTCCCTCGAAGAACCCCAACACTTCCATGTGGTCTATCGATCTGTTATACATGCTCAGTGAGAAATATTCTCCAAAAGAGATTTTGAATGACAATAAATTTAAAAAAGACTTGCATGATTTAACAAACGAAAAACTAACATTCCTCTCTGGTTGGATAGCATAATCGTTTGCAGTGAAATTCAACGAACCTTCTGTTTAAACGTAGATTCAGTTAAACAACGCAACTGACTAACATATGAAAGACATGATCGTGTAGAATCTGCAGCAATACAAAATCATTGCTCCATATTCGCCTACAATCTATGAACTCAGTCTCGCTTTCTACAGCTAAATTCACATTCTCGAACATGCGCCGAAAAATATCACAACTCAAATGAAAGATCTTGAAATAACTGAACTTGATCGAGTGATCTTCGATAAAATCAATATGACAGAAGAATAAGGGTTACAGGATAAATATCGTTTGCTCATTTTAGAAACTGTGAAATCCTTATCTTTGGAATTACTTTAAAACACATATTCTCCTGAGCGCACTGATCGAGTAGTTGCACGTGTTCGAGAATTCATCGAACCTCTCTACATTGTCATTGACAACAAAACAAGTTAAAACACAACTTATTTGGAATCATGTTCTGAGTTAATCTGTGGATTGTTGGAGAAAGCACCTACTCTGCTGATAAAAGATTTCCGTCGAGGAATTCTGGAGACATTTAACAAAGATAATTTCTTCGCTTGCAACAAGATAACTCTGCGCTTCTGGGGGAAGATCATTGATTGGGTCATCACGCATGATAAAAGTAGCGATCTCTTCATGGAATATTTAGATAAAGTTGGATTACAAGCTGGGTTTTTCGCTAGAGAGGGTACTGAAAATAAACGCAAAATCAAGTCGTTTAAGAGAATATGCTTCGTTATTTTCTATGGAGCGAAGGATAAATATAAAACACATTTAAGATTCCTTCTCGATCGTATTTCTGATGTGATAAAGTCAACTGATAATGCGCATTCTTCTCTACTGATTTTGATTCTCTTCTGCATCAGAATTCTTATTCTTAGACTTTCCCAGGAGAATCTCAATGATCTCTTCAAATAAATCTGGCCAATGCTGCTTACTCTTTTGATCTAAATCTACTCAAAGCCCTCCCCTGGATAACCTCCGAGGAACCCCAATCTCATGCTTGCTGGACTTAAGCTGATTGAAATTTTATCAGTAGCATAACTCGATGAATTCTACCTCCATCAATGGATGTTTATTTTCGATTATTTTGGGCTCAAACTGTAAGTTATGTCGCTTCAAGAGCGAGATAATTTAAAAAAAGCCCGCGGACAGATGACAGAAACATAGGTTCGATAAATATCTAAAATTTCTCCTTTCCATTTCCAGCCATTCGTCTCAACATGCTTAAACGAATAGGAAATCACTCTAAAATATGTAAATGAACCTTCGCGGGAGCAGGAAATTCCTGAGGAAACTGTGACATACATCAAAAAATAAAGAAAAATTCTCATAACTTCATGTAAAGTCGACGATGAAGCTGAGTTAAAAGGATTAGCACTTGCATTGTGTCAATATTTGATTCAAAATAATGAGACACGAACGGAAGTGAACCTCAAGTAAATTGAATCATTAATTGAAGATGACTTTATTAATCTAGATGAGTTTATTCTCAAAGTCTGAGACATCCAAATAGCAATTCCAATTTGAACCAAAAATGATTTGTTTTTTCTTCAAAATAAAAACAATTATTTGTCTTCATTAAAAATAGCCTACAAAAGCATAATTGTTTTGTGTACAAGTATGACTATTTGTTAATTCTATCATGAACGCTTTAACATAAACAAGCTTACTTTATATTCCAATTATTTTTCTCCTTTTTCTTGTTAATCTTCTAATTTAGTGCTATCCTAAACCTGGAGGAATTAAACCATTCCGAGCAAATAAATTAAACAAAAGAGATTAATCTTTAAAAAAGAAATAACTTCTTTGGAGAAAGAGAGAGAGAGTTTATCAAATCAGCACAAGAAACAACTCAACAAACATATGAAAAACACATCAGGTGCAAGTACATTTCTTAGAATAAGTTAAATATTGGACTCTCATTTTTATTTTTAAACAGGAAGGGACCAACCAGCAGCTCAGAGCAAAGAACGTGCTAAGAACATATCTGAACATGAAGCTAAATCTAAATTATCCAGCAAGAAGCATAGCATAATTGCAGGTAAATATTTTTGTCATTCCAAAATACATAAATGTAATAACATCCAGTGGCTCTGAGAAAGAAGGATTTAGTTAATAACTTACGAAGAAGATAAATGGAAATGATGCTCCAGCAGGAGGGGCAGAAACGCACGTAGTCATAGCGAATGTGAAGTAATTGAGTTTCGAAGAAAAATTAGAGAGCGTTCAAACGAAAGCAGTTGCTCTTTCTGTGATTGATTAAAAAACCTTAGTGTTCTACAATCAAAATGAGGATGTAAAAAATGATAAAATCATATAAATCTTTAATGAAGAATAAACAAAAATTTATGACTGACTTATTAGATGATTCTTGATGTTTGTCTTGTGTTTTGTTTGTCAAAGCCAAGGAAGAAAAAAATAGTACAAAAAGAGAAAAACTACGAATTTGATTATGTCCAAGATGAGTAAGCCAACAATCAAATGCTTTATAACTAATCCATATCGCCAGCAGTATAGAGATTTGTAGAAGGCGTGAACTAATCTCTCTTGGTTTTAGGAGGAGAAAACTCAGGCAAAAATCACACGTAATAATAAAATAACTTTGTAAATATGTTTTTTTGAAACTTTTTGAAAATACACTCCATCACAGGATAGCTGGAAATATGCGAGATCCAGGGATGTTTGTGCTGGCTATCAAAGAAATATTCGATACATTATATTAAGTTCGTGATAGAGACAAATGCTAGATGAAAATGAGTATGTTCGGTCATAAAGGGAGTTCATTTACAGATCTACTGGTTGACCATGGGTATTCGTTGAAAACACTTTACCACATCGAAAGCACCTAAGAAATATAACCGCTAGGTGTGAGCAGTGTTATTGTTAATAATCTCAGGACAGCTCTTAAAATACTCAAGTAAAATGATCTCAAAAATTTACAATATTTCTCGTTTGGCGTTTGCTATATAGACTTGAAAATAATTTGAGTATTTTTGTATTTTGTTTTGAAACAGAATTGGGATGGAAAGAATGGGAAATGACAATAGCAGTAAGAATATTGTTCTCTCATTTAGTTGCTATCGAGGGTTAAGCACTTAGCAGATCAATTCTTAAGCTTCATATGCTACTTTCAAGATTATTAAACTGTCAGATGATGCATACCAAGAAATGGCGAGTAATTTATCATAAACTAATTGCTGTTTTACAGTTAAAACATCTACTTTTTTTTCTTATTTTAGGTGCTCGAGAAGAAAGTGTAATGGTGAATCTCACGAACTGTTTGAGAATGCTCTCGAAGCAAGGTTTTGGGAAAAAAGGACCAATTGTGCCATTCTCCAAAAATATTTTCACTTCATACTTAAAACAAAGCATTTGTGGTAATTCCTAGACAATCATAATTTGCTGCTTGAACAATACAACTGCAAAATCAAACGAAACGGCGACAACTCTGCGTCTAGGTAATCTCTGCAAGCGAGTTACTACCCAGCCAATTAAAGTTAAATTATCGCCTGCATCCATTGCGAAAGCATACACTGACACAATCGAGAATCTCTAAAATACTGTTTCTACTTGGGTGAAAGAATTCTGGGGTGATCTTGATAAGCCTAAGCTAAAACGAGTGCGTGTTGTTTTCCATATTCTTCGGTACTTGGAGAGATATTTCCAAGGATTGCTTGACACATTCGAGTAATAGATATAAATTGAATTAGTTCGAAATGCTCTTTCTGGGAAGGTTCTTGATGCTCACTGTAAGGAATACTCCGGATCAATCACTAGTGAGGATATTAAAGAATACTATATCGCTAAGATTTAATAGCATTCGTTGAAGAAACTAGCAGAGCAGAACGCAACATTGTCACCTACTTTTCATTTCGTTTTGAAGTATGAGGAAGATAATCGTGAGAGAATCCAATCAAATCGCAAGCATTTCATTAAACTACTGAATTAATTTCTAGAAGCCAAAAAAATATCCATCACACAAGCTTCTTCTGTGAAAGAAATTGCTCTCCCTGAGGCTACGAAAATCTCTCCGGAGTTTATTGGGAATTCCACTTGCTTAACTAATCTAGATGTTGAGAAGATTGGGTTTGTTCTGAAGCTCTTCCCTAGGTTTTAAGATTCCTGCCAAACACTGATCGACCATAATCTTTACATCCCTTAGGATATCAGAAAAGATTTCGCTACATGCATGAAAGATTTCAGATTCCTTGAGAAGACTCTCCGCGATGAGGGTATTGCTCTTGGTGATCAATCTGTAAATGCATCTCTAATGTCAATGCGATGGGCACCACATCCCCTGAAATCTTCAGGAGGATCTAGATCTTCAGTGTTTAAATCGCTCCAGCCAGTGAGCTAGCTAATGCGTATGCGTTCAGGGTAAAAAAAATTTTTGTTTATTAGGAGTTTTAAAGTATTAATTATTTTTGGATTTAGCTCAAGAGTAAGCGAATAGAGCTTAGAGAAGACGCTAGATCAGATTCAGAATAGTAGAAGTGCTAATGAATTACGGGAGGAATAAGGTGTTGATAACAATAATTGTAGTAATCTCAGTAATAAAAGTGGTTAACTAGGAAACAAAGCAGAAAGGGAAAAAGCAGATTCTACATCGATTCATCACATCGAAGAACACATGGAACATCAAGAAGATGATGAAGAAGACAATCGTAGATAAGAAGGCGATGACAATGATGAAGAGAATTAAGAAGAAGTAGAAGAAGAAGAGAATGAAAATGAAGAATAAGGATCAGATTGCTTTGATAGTGGTGATGAAGATTCAGCAAATAAATTATCTGAAATCAACAAATCTAGACATTAAGCAGATGTTATAAACTCAGCTAAAATCAAATAATTGTAGACGCTACTCAAAATAGTGCCAACTCCTCGAAAGATCTTTGTGAACAACACCAAATTGTCTTTCACGCATGGAGATTCATTTATGCCTTCGAATATGCACAAAACAGCTAGATTCACTGAAAGAACATAAATTACTAACAAAGAGCATCTTTCTTTGCACAATCCATAACCAAGTCATATTGAGAACTATGCTGCTTATTTTTCAGGATCAGCTACTGACAGAAATGATGTATAATAAGGATATTTACCATAACAGTAACAGCAACAACCATAGATATCATAATAGCAATTCATTTTGGAATAGCAAAAACTAGGATTACTGCCTGAAACTAATTCAAAAGTGGAGTATTATGAAGATAAAGATTTAGAAACACAAGAAGAAAATGAATTAGTCAAACGGATATTCACGCACAGTACTCGATATGGAACAAGTGTAAATGGAAAATCTAAAAGAAATATATTCATTACACAAGCTGGAAAAGAATAGCGGTCATTTAGAACAACCAACAACAAAGATTACACAAGCACTTCGCTTAGCGGAATGAGTATGACAAGTCTGAACTTTAAACGGAATTCGAATATTCCATCGTTTAGGAAATATCCAAGTATGATAAATACATTTGGATCGTTTAAACTCCCGAAACTCTCAGATACTATCACTAAAGAAGCATTTACTAAATTTTTCAATCCTGTTTAATGAGAAGAGAGGAGTAAGACAATATGATAACAAGTTTTGTCTCTATATGACAAAGGTTGAAAAAATTAAGGAAAATATATTAATTTAAGGATAAAAAATACATAACAATAACAAAATAGTAGGTCATGGTACGGGAGGAAAAGTAATTTAAGTAGTTAAATTCATAAAATCTTTGTTTGTTTGCTTTGATCTTAAAAAAATAATTGGGTAGGAGAGTGTAGTGGTAGAGGGACTGTTATAATTATCTTAACTACTACACTCTGCCATACAGACTTTAATATTATTAAGCTTAAATTAGAAAATCTTGTGATGATATGAAACATCGATAAAAAGATGCATTTGTGAAGAAAGATAATTGGAATAAATCACTTTAGAAACCATAAAAGTTTTACACAAAAAACTTAAAAAGATAGACACCAAAATATATTGCTCTTGAATATGATCATTTTTTGGTCAAAGGTTTATTGCGAAAGAGTGTTATGTCTGAACGGACATGTCTAAACTCTCCTGGCTGATTAGTTCTAGTCCTATCGACATATTCCCCTTCTGTTTTGGAAATAGCAAAGTTATTTTTAAAACATTTTAGTTCGACAATTCATTTAAAGGTTAAATCTTACTTCCCAATGGTAAGCTGTTAGCGTTGTCGAATTGTTGAGTTTATATCATGTTAAGCTTGTAAGTGCTGAGCGGATTAGAAGGCTAGAATCCTGTTGTTTTGTTCATATTTAGATTGTTCTGCAAATTATTTTAAGCAGCGATCAGAGCCTTATCCTTTTATGGCATCCACGATCGCTGGATTGCTGTGTTATCCTTCGGATCGATTTCTTATTTTATAATAGAAACAATATGAGTTTTATCAAGGGAATATTGTCAAGTTGTTTCATTAGATTCATTCTAATTTTGAATATTTGTTCTAAATTTGTTTTAATTTTGATGTACCATTTTTGTACTTCTCTCCTGTGAGTACGGAAGTCATTTTGGTGCTTTACAAGTTCAGTGGCCTTTCTTCTGTCCCTGCTTAGGATTGTAATTTCCTCTCGGCAATGCTTAGCACATTCTAAGCGGTGTCTTAAATTGGACGGGAGAAAGAATTCTAGTATGTTGTCATTCCATAGCTATTCAATGCAAATAGACAATTCAAATTCAATATTTTTTACCAAAAAAACGAAGATAAAAGCTGTTTGATTGAAATAATCCTATCAATTCATTCTAGTTTATTAGCTTTTTTGTTTTAATATTTTTACAATTTTTCATGTGATTCAGGAAATTTCTTAAAAGTTGATCCAAAGTCGGAGACATTCTTAGGGACTTCTCGTTCTTTGTGGATGTGATGCGAATTGAGTTGATTCAATTAGTTGTATGTCTTGCTTGCCATTGTTTGGATCTAAGTTGGGTTGTTTTCTGGATATGTTTTTTCACCTGTGTAGTGCTTAGTCAGTTACCTGCAATCACCCATATTGTAGTAGTTGTTTAAGTTCACCATGTCATAAGCAGTTCGATTAGTAGATCGAAACTCTTTCTAAAAAAAGCAAAAAGTGAATTTGAATGGCAGGTGAAAAACAAACAGGAATCAAATAGTCTTGATGTTCATGTGTTAAATTTATTTATTCTTACAAATCCATCATCTGCGATAATGTCTCGAGTATCCCAAGGAAGATTTCTGTTGGTTCGACCAAGAGGAATCAGTTTATTGGTGTCTGAAGCAAAGGAAATTGATTTCTCTTCTTCCCTGACCTATTTTTGCAGATAATAATTTGAGAGATAATATCAAAGATAAAACTCTTATGATTATCTTTTCCATTTTGAATATCAAATCATTACAGTTTTAGTGTGAAGTTGATCGCGAAATGGTTAATCCCTCGCCAGCCTCTCTTCATACCAGTTTCCTACACGAATATAAACAAATAAAGAATTTTGAATGAATTTGAAGTTTAAATGCTATCTTTGGATGAATTCTGCATACCCATAAGAGCTGTTTTAGAAAATTTATCACAAGCTTATGCCATTTCCAGTAAAATGAATCTACTCTTTGTATATTTTGTTTTCTTTCTTTTCTTTTTTTCAAAGACTGATTAACAAATAATAATCAAAGAACTTCTTATTTTAATGTGGATAAATAATTGAAACCACCACTGTCCTCTCATGCAGAAGAATTCTAACTAATCAAACATAAAAAATCCATTCAATTCTTAAAAAGCAAACTCACTACGAAATAATCAAAATAATTAGATAAAAAAATAATAAAGAAAACCCATGAAATCAATCAATCAACAAAAAAGAATCCAGATGAAACAAGAATAATAGCAATAGTCTTTGAAAATACTATTGAGATGACTCTCTGTTGCTTTAAAGAAGTGAATCAGTTATTTTTGATAATGAAAGGCAATATTCCATGAAATAATAGAAATTTAAAAGGAAAATCTCTCAAGAGTCTTAGAAGAGATCCAGGAAATACTTTTCAGCTAATTAAATGGCTTCTTTGTTAATCGGAGTGTAAGTAATCTTGAGGAGGTAGTTATATTAAGTTGCTGAGGCACCTGTAACCGGGATCTGCTAAGGAACAGCAACATCAAGTTATTTACTGTCAGCTACTGAAACAGCTGCTCTTGGTGAATGTGCAACTGGATTAGAATAGCTTCTCCTAGGGAAAAGCTATTCTTAAGCAACTCTAGCAAGAGTAACTTTGTATAAAGCAAAGAAATGAAGATGCATTTGCGTTGGTACAATGGAAGCAGTAAACAGACGCGAAAATTGAATATTCTCAAGATTATCAGCAATCGTCTAGAAATATTAAAAGTATTTAAACCTGATCGATTGCAGGAAAGTATTAACATCGCTGAGAGTAAAGAATTCTTAGTATCTATTAAGAATCTTAACAGCTAGACTCAGTTGATCATTGATCTTTTCATAAGTTAGATTTAAGCTGATCGAGAGGTTCTTTAAGGCATATTCGTATTGGTCATTCTAGTAGAAGGATCTCGCGATGCAGAAATATACTATTTTATTAGGTGTTCTGAATTCCAAGGCCTTGAAGAACCATCGCAGAGCTTCAAGATAATCATCAGAATGCTGCATGTAATATATCCCAATTTTAATCATTACATCGGTGTAAAATGGACTCACTTTGGCACACCGCTCATAGTAAGCTAACCGCTGCTAGTTATCTTAGCAGACATCGCCTAAGGATTCGAGACAGCGGAAACATTTTTTATTCATTGCTGCGCCTTTTTCGAACATTTTAATAGCGTTTCTTGGATCTTTCATTATGATGTAGTGATCGCCTTGCATTTTGCAGCAAATACTGTCAGTTGGTCGAGCTTTTAACGCCCGTTCCATGAATGTTCTGGATTGTTTCAGGTTATTTAAGCGAACACTTAAATTGAAGAGTTTGAACATCAAGAATGAGTTTGAAGGTACGTCTTCAAGGCATTCCTGGAATTTATCTAAGCTCGGCTCGAGTTTGTTCTAGGCGGAAAGTAGCTCAGCTCCGATTAATCTCCATTCAAAGCTTTTGTCTTTACTTAATTGAATGGCCACTTGCACACCGCTGTGTGAAGAAAAAAGAAAGGGATTTCATAAGTAAAAAGAAAAAGTTTAAGAAGATTGTTCGTTTATCATAATTTATTCTAAAAAACATCCAAAAGTACTTATCCGCAAGAAGTGTTTGACAGTGTTTGAACATGTGTTGCTTTAAATAGCAATAGGCAATGAGGATCTGAGCATCGAATCGTATCGAAGGTGAAATCGTTGACCCTTGAGAGACTATTTCACTTTCCAGGAGAGTTATAGCCTCATCGAATTAACTCCCAAGAAGTTTAAGCATCCCTCGAGAAAATGACAGCGCCTCGTTATTACCATAACTTACCTCCGTTGTAGATGAGACGTTATTATAATAGTTACTTTAGTTACACTGGTTGGTGTAGTTACCGTTGTTGTTGTTATTGTAAGTGCTAGCTTATTGCTATTATTAAGGTTATTGCTAAGTAGAATGATGGAAATGTGACCGATTACACTAAATGGAAGGTGCTCCAATGTTAATGGTCTTGATTTTTTCCATCATCGTTTGTAATTCCCTTCCGATTCCACGCGCTTTCCCTTCATCACAGAGCAGCAATTCTTTGATAAAAATTGCTTTGGTGAGAGGGTCTTCGGGCAGACCAGAGATAGAGTAGAATTTTGCATAAATTTCATCAGCTTTGTCTATTTCGTACAGTCTTAAATGAGCTTTCAATGCTTGCCTAAGTGCTTCGACAGAGCGAGGTCTGTATTTCAGCTCATCTCGAAACATTTATATTGCTTTGGAGTAGTTTCCTGCTTCGAATTCGGCATTTGCTTTGTTGAGTTGGCTCTATTTATAAATCTTGTTTCCCATGGTGATTTTTGTTCAAGTAAGTAGTTTTTATTGAGAGTAGAACAGTTAAAGTCTCAGCTGGGTAAGCTAGTCTATGTGAATCCGATATGCTTTTGAGGTGTGTAGGTATTCAGTAGGAAGAAACAGTATTTCTTTACAGACACTAGTTTGAAGTAACTGACTTTCTTCTTAGCTAAATTGAGTTCTATTTTTTGTGAAGCAGATCTACACTTCCAAGAGATTGACTTGTCCGCTTTTTTAGATAACTTTATTATTAATTTTTCCCTTTTTTTTGAGATTGAGTCTAGTTAATAATCTCACGTCTAACCTGAAATTTGGGAGATCTAGTCTAATTAACCTGCTTCTTATTTACAGTAGGAATGTTTTAATTGATTATTTTTAAAATCAATTTTTGGCAGAAAAGCATTGGTGAGCAAGATGATCTAAGAAAAGTGGTTTTAAATGACTGAAAACAAAGGAAATAAATGAAAATGGAGAATAAATGAGATTCGAGAAAATCTCTTTTGATGTGACATTATGATATTCAAAATTCGTAGAAATAAGAAAAAAAGAGAAACAATGAAAAATAAAGAGAGAGAGAGAAATCATTTAGTTTCTTCTGTTTTGATATCTTTGGTGACTTCTTCGATTAACTGCTGCTCACTTTTGTTATCATACTCATCGTAGAAATCGTGGAAATCAGAGGATGAGATATCATCTTCCTTCCAGAGGAATGTAGATTGGGGATTTTTGCAGATAAGTGAATACTTTATGCACTGCACGAGTTCCCGCTTCTTTGTCGCAGTATTCGGGACAAGCTTGAATGCTTCATCGATAAATTCTTGGAGATTTGATTTGAAGATTTTTTGGAAATTCTGATCTCCCATGATTAGATCTTAGTTGATGATTGTGAAGAATTCCTTGATTTTCGGTTGGGAATCAAGTTTTTGAAGATAATTCTAAGCTCTAGCGAAGACTTCTTAGAAGTATGGCTTCACGAATTAAATATCCTAGCGAATCATCTGTAGAGTCTCCTGGTATTCTTTGGAGGCTATGTAGATTTTCCATTGATCTGCTGGGAACTTTTCTTATTGAACTTTGTTTGTCATACAATCAGTGAGGTATTGGAATCCAATGAGCTAGTTCTTTTGGAGCATGAAAATAATGCGATAGAATAGATCTTCGGGCATGCGGAGGACTTATTCCTTGTAGAGCTTGAAGATCATGTTCGTTGTGA
>Ga0302271_10002160_pt1 | contig 18069 bp, 18 predicted proteins | sample III_Bog_N1_1_FD_198767 | JGI IMG/M metagenome (GOLD analysis project Ga0302271, IMG submission 198767) | Peat permafrost microbial communities from Stordalen Mire near Abisko, Sweden - III_Bog_N1_1 | ecosystem: Environmental > Terrestrial > Soil > Wetlands > Peat | place: Sweden: Abisko...
TGCAATTGCTTCAGTTAATGCAAATCCTAAGATTGCATATCCAAATAATTGTTTTGCTAAAGAAGGATTTCTTGATACAGAATCAAGTAATGAAGAGAAAATTAAACCAATTCCTATTCCAACTCCTGCTAATGCGATAGTACCTAAACCAGCTCCAACCATTTTAAATTCATATACCATATGTATTTTTATTATTTATTTTTTAATATAAATTACATTACTTACTTTTATGTTCTATATTTTTATATGTAATTACATTCTTATTTTATTTACTGTATTAATATACTACGTAATAGTATGGATTTCCCCAATAATACACAAATCCAAATAAGAATAACCAAATAACATCTACAAAGTGCCAATATATTAATGCTAATCCTAAACCTACGTGATGTTTTTTTGTAAATTGACGTTGTACCATACGAACATAACATACAAGTAAAAATAGAGAACCTATTATTACATGCATACCATGAAATCCTGTTAATAAATAAAAGATACTTGCATATATGTTATCACTTATTGTAAAAGATACATGATAATATTCATATCCTTGAAAAATAGTAAATATAGTACCAAGTATTAAAGTAAATGCTAACATTTTAATAGCTTGATCTGTAATTCCTGCTTTTAATAGATAATATGAGTAATTACCTGTTAAGCATGATGATACTAATAATACTGTATTTAGAAATGGAATTTGGAAAGAATCTAATCTTTCTACAGCTCTAGATAGTGATAAGCTACCTATAGTATCTTTAGCATCAAAACATGAGTCAAAGTATACCCAAAAGAATGTTAAAAAAAGTGCTAATTCTGATATTATAAATAACATCATTCCAAACACTAACGCTGCTTGGATTTTTTTATTATGCACTCCTTTGTATGTTGCTTCTTTTATAACATCAATCCACCATCTAAATAAATAATAAGCTGTTAAAATTAAACAATCTAATAAAAATAAATAAGATAGCGAAAATGATTGTATTGCTGATATAAACATTAATACCATTCCTAATACAGACGCTGATACTAAAAATGGCCATGGACTAGGATATACATCATAGAAATAATGAGTTAGTTTTTTATTCATTTTTTTAAAAATACTATGAACAAATCACTAACTAGTATATTAGTTACTGTTCTATTTACTTTATATTTTATTATCTATATTTACGCATTGTATTAATAATATAATAAAATTTCCAAATATTTAACGATTTTCTGTAAGTTGCATAATAGCAAAATAATATAAATTAGGAACACAATAATAAATAGTAATTAAAATAATATTATGAATTCTATACTTAACGTAATAAATAGTTATACTAAAACTTCATATAATTCGATAATTAAATTAAAACCGCAAGATTTTGTTTGTTATCGTATTTTTAGATATGATCCTTCTATTGATGACAAACCTTGGATTCAAAGCTGGTATTTACCAGTACGTTACACACAACCTATGCTATTAGATAGTTTATTTTTTATAAAAAACAATAAGGATGAATCTCTTTCCTTTAGAAGATCTTGCCGCGAAGGAATTTGCGGTAGCTGTGCTATGAATATAAATGGAGTTAATACTTTAGCATGTACTTACCAAGTTGGTATACATCTTTCATATATTAATCCTTATATATCCATATATCCATTACCACATATGCCTGTAGTTAAAGATTTAATTGTTTCTTTAAAACATTTCTATCAACAGTATAAATCAATAGACCCTTTTTTAAAAAGAAAAATTAATGATACACCTAATACTGAATTTATACAATCTAGAGAGGATAGATTTTTATTAGACGGATTATATGAATGTATTTTATGTGCTTGTTGTTCTACTAGCTGCCCTAGTTACTGGTGGAATAAAGATAGATATTTAGGCCCTGCAGTACTATTACAAGCATTTAGATGGATTATAGATTCTCGCGATCAATACACTAAAGAGCGCTTAGAATCAATTAATGATGCATACAAATTATATAGATGCCATACCATATTAAATTGTGTAAAAACTTGTCCAAAAAATTTAAGTCCTGTAGAGGCAATTTCAAGTATAAAACGTTTAATATCTTTACAATTTTAATAAATTAAATAATATATATATTGTATAACCTTTACTTTTTTAATTATATATTTGTTAAATATTATTTTTTTAAAAATTATTAATCATAAAAATAATGAACTCTGAAAAACAAATTAAACATTTTTCATTAAATTTTGGACCACAACATCCTGCTGCTCATGGAGTACTTAGATTAGTATTAACGTTAGATGGTGAAACTATTGAACGTGCTAATGCGCATATCGGTTTATTACATAGAGGTACTGAAAAATTAATTGAATATAAAACATATATACAAGCATTACCCTATTTTGACAGATTAGACTATGTTTCTATGATGGCACAAGAACATGCATATTCTCTTACCATTGAGAAATTACTAAAAATTGAAGTTCCATTACGTGCACAGTACATCAGAGTTATATTTAGTGAATTAACTAGATTACTAAACCACTTATTATCTATAACAACACACGCTATGGATGTAGGAGCATTAACTCCATTTTTATGGGCATTTGAAGAACGTGAGAAATTAATGGAATTCTATGAAAGAGTATCTGGTGCTAGAATGCATGCTGCTTATGTTAGACCTGGTGGTGTAAATTATGATATTCCGCTTGGTTTATTACATGATATATATGTATTTCTAGAACAGTTTGCAGCAAGAATTGATGAGATGGAAGAAATGCTTACAGAATCTCGCATTTGGAAACGCAGATTAGTACATATAGGTGTTTTAAATTATAAAGAAGCTTTAAATTTAAGTTGTACTGGAGTAATGTTACGTGGCTCTGGAATTCCATGGGATTTAAGAAAAACTGAACCATATGAAATATATGATAAGTTATCTTTTAAAATTCCAGTAGGTGTAGAAGGTGATTGTTATGATAGATATCTCATTAGAGTTAATGAGATGAGACAAAGTTTAAATATTATTTATCAATGTCTTAATCAAATACCAGAAGGCTTAATAAAAATTGATAATCGTAAAATAGTACCTCCACCTAGAACTGAAATGAAAACATCTATGGAAGCATTAATACATCATTTTAAATTATATAGTGAAGGTTTTCACGTACCACAAGGATATATGTATCAAGCAGTAGAGGCACCAAAAGGTGAATTTGGAGTATTTCTTATATCTAATGGTAAAAATAAACCTTTTAGATGTAAAATTAGAGCTCCTGGGTTTGCTCATTTACAAGCTATTGATGCTATGTCTAAGGGTCATATGATCGCTGACTTAGTTACTATTATAGGGACTCAAGATATTGTTTTTGGTGAAGTTGATAGATAGATTTTATTATTTAGTTTTTTATATATATTTAACCATTCTCCGAGAAATATTACGTATATACTATTTATATCCATTAACATAAAACTAATAACATATAACATCATACGTATATATATATTATTAGTATAGTAGCAAATTAACATAATTAAGATACATATTGTAATCCCTATTATATAAATACTATGCAATGTATTAGCTTCCATGAAAAATAACAATTCACTTCCATATGGTATGTAATTTGCGATATCAGAATCAAATATATAATCCCAATCAATTGCAAATATAGTTGGAATTACTATTTTGTTATATATATATATACCTATTATATATGTAATTATATTCATTAAGTATTTAACAAGTAATATATATGTGTTACTATGTTTTACTAAAGCATATACTATATAGTGGTAGTAAATATATGGGTATATGTATATTATTGTAACTATGCTTTTATATATATAATTAAGTTGTGCATTATATGTTGTAATAATGCTATTATTTGTTATATTATAAAAAGCATTTACATCTTTATCTATGTTTGTATTATTAAGTGTAATAGTATAATCATAGTTATCTATAGAATTTATTAAATAAGTATTAATATAACTTATAATTATACTATTTAAAATTATATCTATATTATAATAAATAATAACAAAACAGCCAATAATACATATAATACGATATGTAAAATCTATTAAATATTTGTAAAATATTATATTCATATTTTTTAGTTATTATTATTATTTAAATTTTTTAATAAAGGGCAAGGTGGGATTTGAACCCACGCTGCGTTAGCAGACTAATTTTCAAGATTAGCACTTTAGACCACTCAGTCACTTACCCAAGGCATTGTGTACTTTTCATCGGAGAGGAAGGGACTTGAACCCTTAGCCTTTAGTTTTGGAGACTAACGCTCTACCATTGAGCTACCCCTCTAATTAATAATATGTATTTAATTCTATAATATGTATTTAATTTTACATGGCGAATAATGGGGTTTGAACCCACAACCTTCGGATCCACAAACCGACGCTCTGCCAATTGAGCTATACTCGCCTAATACAGGAGGAAGGATTCGAACCGTCGCCTTCGGATTATGAGCCCGATGATCTGCCATTAATCTACTCCTGTAATGGGTGTGGTGGGATTTGAACCCACGACCAATTGATTAAAAGTCAACTGCTCTATCCAACTGAGCTACACACCCTTCTTCGTCTTACAGGATTTGAACCTGTGACCATCTGCTTAGAAGGCAACTGCTCTATCCAACTGAGCTAAAGACGAATTAATAAAACAAATTTAATTTTTTTTAGTTAACTTATGCGTATTTTATTCCATTGATAATAAGAAACTACAAGCGCTAGTCCTAATGCAGATTCTGAAGCTGCTATAGCTAGTATAAATAGCGCAAACATTTGCCCTTGTAAATCATCAATAACAGAGGAAAAAAATAAAAAATTATAGTTAATAGCTAACAACATTAACTCAATAGACATTAATAGTAATAGTATATTTTTACGGCTTAGAAAAACTCCACAAATACCTATTAGAAACAATAACATAGCAGTAATAAAATAAAATATCATAGCTTTTTTTATTAGTATTATGTAAAATTATTAATATTAACGATTAATAATTTTTTTAAATTCTGCAAAATATGCGGAATTTTTATCTAATTCTAAACGAGGTTGAATAACTTCTGTGAAAAATTCAGTATACGCAGCTAACCAACGTTGTATATCTTTTTCAAATACAGAGAAAGTATGGCTATATAAAAATGAACCTAAATGTTCTTTATGGTATATGAAATGATATATATCATAGTTAGCTTCTTCAAATGCATCAGATAAGAAACCAGGATTAAATATTAAACCAAAATATAAATCTACATATTCACGTTTAACGCTATCTACATATCCAGATAAGATAGAATAGAAAAATATTAGTTGTTCATATATAGGTAGTGATTGATCTTCTAATTGTGTTAATAATTTATCATAGCGGTGTCCTCTATCTAGATATGATAAAATAATAGGATCTATATCTTTACTTAATTTTTCAACTCCTTCAAAAGTTTTATACATTGCATATTGAATTTTTACTCTTTTTGATAATGCGCTCATCATAGGAATTTGTGCAGCAGATCCAACACGACTTACAGAAAGACCTAAATGAACTGCAGGTCTAAAACCTTTATAACTTAAAGATTTATCTAAGTATATTTGTCCATCTGTAATAGAAATAATATTGGTTGGGATATATGCAGACACATCTCCCATTTTTGTTTCAACTATAGGTAATGCTGTTAATGATCCTCCACCTAAATTTCTATTTAATTGTGCAGCTCTTTCTAAAAGGCGAGAATGTAAATAAAATATATCTCCTGGATAAGCTTCACGTCCTGGAGGTCTTCTTAATAGTAATGACATTTGACGATATGCAACAGCATGATTACTTAAATCATCATATATAATAATAGCATGATATGAGTTATCTCTAAACCATTCTCCAATAGCACATCCTGAATATGGTGCTAGGTATTGTAATGCTGCTGGATCATCAGCTGCTGTACATACTATACATGTATAACTTATTGCATTTTCACGCTCTAATAATTTTTTAATACGCGCTACTCCTGAACGTTTTTGACCAATAGCTACATAAATACATGGTATGAAATTTTGAGCTTTATCAAATTGTATTAATTCTTCTATTTCTCTCCAATTGGAATTAATAATTTGATTTTTTTGTCTTTGATTTAATATTATAGTAATTGCGATGGAAGTTTTACCTGTATTATTATCTCCAATAATTAATTCACGTTGACCACATCCAATTGGAATAAAACAGTCAATAGTATTAAGACCTGTATGACAAAATACTTTTACACCATTACGTTGAATTACACCAGGTGCATTTTTTTCTACATCTACCCATTGTACTTTTGCTGCTTCATCTAATAGTAATTGTGATGCGCTATAATCATTTTGATTTAAAATAATTCCAAGGGGATCTACTAATTTACCTAGTACTCCTAGACCTGCTTTTGTTTGTACAGGTTTATATGTTCTGTATACTATATCACCTGATTTCATTAAAGATTCTTGTCCTTTAATTAATACAATTTTTACGCGAGTTTTTTCTAAATTTAATATTTGTCCAAATAGATCAGAATAAGTAGATTGAAATTGAACTACTTCTCCCATAAATGCAGATTGTAATCCGCTTGCAATAATAACGTTATCTTGTATTGATAATACTTTACCAGTATTTTCTTCAAATTTGGTAATTTGTTTTTTTATAAATGGATTATTTAGTTTCATATTTTTATTATTATTATTATTTATTTCTTTCCCCTAACATATACTGCCATACTATAAATAGTATAAGCTTGTAAAAAAATACTTATTATCTATAATTATTAATAGATATCACTATAGTAAATTGTAGCGTTACGTGCTTCTTGATATTTTTGTCTGTATTTGTAATATCCTTGTTTTTGATTAGTTAGTAAAATAGCACCAAACATAGAGACTAATAAATTAAATGCAATTAATACTAAAAATGCATAATTCTCATTAAAAATCAAAACACCTAATCTTTTTACAAATAGGAAGCGATTTGACTCATCTAATAGATTATATACTTCGTACTCATAGCTATTTGTTGCTAATGTTATTGATTGTGGTATATAAAATGGATCAATATTATGATGTAGTAAAAATAATACAAATTGGCTAAATAGTATACCTAATATAAATAGTCCTAATGTAAGGTATGAAGATTGATCTACTTCTATTTTTTTTAAATATAACATCATAATTACAAATAAAAACAATACAGCTACGGCACCTACATAAACCATTAAAAATATAAAACCTATAAAATCTACGTTTAGTAATATAAATAATATAGCGCTTAGAAAAAACACAAGAATTAAGAAACATACTGAATTAACGGGGCTTTTTGATACAACCATTAAAGTCGCAGAAAATAAAATTAAACTTAGAAGTATAATAGATATGAATTCCATAATTTTTTTAATTATTTATTTTGTTATATGTAATTATTATTTAGAATTAATAGTATACTCTCTACTCATTTGGTATACTATTAAATTTAAACAAGGGATTACTATTAAGAAGAAAGCTAAATGTAAATGTGTGCATATTAAACCTAATTCAATAAATGGATATGTAGGTGATTGAGCTCCTAAAAAACCAAGAAAGATTAAATTAAAAGTAAATATCCAAAAGAATTTTTTATAAATGCCACGAAACATGCTGCTTCTAATTGCATCTTGAAAATCTAATAATGGAAGTAATAATAGTATTAATATTGACACTAACATTATTACTACTCCGTATGTTTTATGTGGTATTGATCTTAAAATACCATAAAAAGGTAAAAAGTACCATTCAGGTACTATATGTGATGGTGTTACTAATGGATTTGCATCTATATAGTTATCTGAATGTGCTAATAATTCTGGGAAAAAGAATACAAATACACAATATAAAATAAAGAATAAAAAAGTACCTAATAAATCTTTAGCAAAAAAATAAGGATAAAATGGTATTTTATCTAATTTAGTTGATTTAAAACCACTAGGATTACTAGAACCTGCATCATGTAACACTATTATGTGAAACACTGCTACTGCAGCTATTACAAATGGTAATAAGTAATGTAAGCTAAAAAATCTATTTAATGTTGCGTTATTTATACTAAAACCTCCCCATATCCAATATAGTATATCTTGTCCAAAAAAAGGCACTACAGTTACAAAATTAGTAATTACAGTAGCACCCCAATAACTCATTTGACCCCAAGGTAATACATAACCTATAAAAGCGGTAGCCATTAGTAATAAGTAGATAACTACTCCTGTAACCCATAAAAATTTACGTGGAGTTCTATATGATCCATAATAAATACCACGTAGCATATGTATATATACTACTAATAGGAACATAGAAGCTCCATTAGAATGAAGGTAACGCATTAGCCATCCATATTGAACATCACGCATAATGTGGTCAATACTAAGAAATGCTAAATTAATTTCAGGCGTGTAATGCATAGATAAGAAAAAGCCTGTTATAATTTGAATTGCTAAAAATACTCCTGATAAAATACCGAAATTCCATAAATAACTTAAATTATATGGAGTTGGGTAATGAATTAAAAAGCTATGTAAAGGATCATTAATATAATTTAATGATGGTGCATATTTATATTGTTGTCGTGTGATTCTCATAATTTTTTTGATTGTTTTTTATTTTTTTACTTAGAATTATAGAAGACCTAGAAGTAGTCAAATTAAACAAATAGATTATTATGGCTTACAACAAAAGGTTAACCACGTTTATATAATCTACGTTTTCTAATTTTTATAGTTTTTTTTTTTCTACGTTTATGTAAAAATTTACGTGCTAAATTAGCATTAATTCTATTTTCAAATACAGTTTCATGTAAATGTATCATTCTATTAAAGGATCTACTTTTTTTCATAGCAGAAGATAATAACTCTAACGCTAACTTTTTATAAAATGGTTTTTGCTGTGCTTTTGTGGAATTTTTTACACTAGGCTTAGCATAACCAATTATCCAGGCACATGCCATATATACTCTACGTCTTACAGGTATGTATTTAGGTAGTAGTTTTATGTTTTTACCCATTCTAAATGGCATAGTTTCCATGAAAGGCATTACATTAATAAGGCCATTAATTAGTATATGCATTGGTCTTTTGTGATATTTTGCTTTTATCCAATAAAGTGTTTTAAATATTAAATTTTCAGCTTTTGCTTTATTTCCATGTTCAATACAATGATTTATTAGTCTTTCTAATATAGAATTCTTAAATATTAAATGCCAATGTAAATTAAATTCTTTTACTATGGAACGTATATTAATTTTATTTAATATAGTTTTTCTATAATATACATTGTTAATAATGTATTTCTGATTATTTTGTGCTATATAGTAATAATGCCCTAAGTTAATATTATCTATTACTAGCTTATTTGCTTTTATAAAATACATTGTAGTTTTAAATTTAGAAATTATAGGTTTTTTTTCCTCAGTTGTAACATTACTAGCTATACTATACTTTCTTTTAATTACTTCTGTAGTAGCTGTTGTATTTTTTGCTTGTAGTTCTGCTTTTATTCTATCAATTTCTGGTTTTGATATATAATTTGATGTTCTAATTTTATGCGTGTTTCCTTGTATAACACTTCTTCTATTACTTTCATTCTTATAATATGCTCTACTTGGTTGTTGTTGTTTAATGCTAGACATATTAGTATGTGCATTTTGCGCAGAATTTATTATATTATTAGCTGTGTTTGTAACTTTTACTTCTTGCTGTATTACAGGGTTGTTTATTTTTTTTATATTGTTCGCGTTTTGTGTTCTATTAATATACATTGAACGTGGTCTATTATTGCTAGTATTAAATAATCCTGTATTTTGCATATTTATATTATTTTTAGTAATAGTGTTAATATTACGATTATATGTAGTGTTTACTATATTACTACTTACTATAGTATTTGTAGCGGTTGTAAATCCAAATCTATTGGTAAATTTGTTATTAAATTTGTTTTGTGATTTATTAAATCTAGATACATACGGTTTTTCAAGTTTCGATCTAAAAGCATAATTTTTTTGGTAACGTGGCTTGTAATTATTTTTATATTTATAATTTGTCTTATATGTATTTTTTTTTTTTAATTTTAATATTTTTGCTTCTTCTTTTGTATTTGTTTTTTCTATTTTTTCTTCTATTTTATTTAGGTTTTTTAAATACCCTATTCCAATTTCATTGTTAAATTCTTGTATATATTCAAGAAATGAGCGTTCCTCTACCTTTGCTTCTTCTATTTTCTTTTTATATGATGGGTAATTATTCAACATCTCATTAAATACTAAAGTATTTAGATGTTTTATATTTCCTTTATATTTAAAGTTTAATTTTAACATTTATTTATTACAGTGCTAGTTATACAATTAGATAATCTTCTTCTATGAATAACTACTAAGCTACTTATTAGTTATTCTGATTTATATATGCATAAACACTTGTAATTAGTTTACGTAATTTAGGTTTTCTTCTTAAACGTTTTAAGTGTTTAGCAATAATAGCATATGGAACTTTATTATTAATTCTTTTTAATAATATATATACATTTAGTAATACTTTAAGACGTCTATTATGTTTAAAAGTTTCTTGTCCTATCATAAGTAATAAAAGTATTTGTTGCACTAGCATATGGGATATCCCTACTGCGGGTAATTGTAGTAGGTTATTAATCTTCATTTGAATTTTATTTTTTTTTAAGTTACATCTGATAAATCTCCAGATATAAGATTTTTGAGTAGTATTTAAATTCATAAAACTTTTTATTTTTTTTAAATGTTTACGTATGTAATATAAAATTATTAAATTTTTTTTAGTAGCAAGTGCTACTTTGTTAGAAATCGTTAATTTTGTATAAAAATTACGTTTACTACGTAATTTACTAATATTAATATCTTTACGCCATTTCCAATTTTTATAAAAGTTATATGAAGGTTTTATTCTTTTATTTCTACGGTGTTTATATTTAAATTTATAAACATTCATTTTTCTTCGTATTCTTTTTGTTATTTTTGCTTTTTTCTTAAATAGCGTAAAGTTAGAATATCTAAAGCGTTTAAACATTGATTTATACTTATAAGAGTACATGCGCTTAAATTTTTTAGACATTTTTCTAAATTTAGGTTGCTCTTTAGGTAGTGGTTTTACTTTTAAGCGATTTGTTATTTTGTTAATAGCTTTAATAACTTTTGCATCTCTTGGTATATTTGTAGTATGATCAATATGCGCGAGCATACGTTGTGTATATAAATACATAAATGAATTATATTCTACATTAATAGATTTAAATCTATTGGATTCCAGTAGTACTGCAGCTGTTAATTCTTTAATTTTTTTAAGCGTTACTTCATTATTAAATTCTTTAGTAATAATAGTGTATATTGAATCTTGTAATGTAGTCATTAAATCTGTATATTTAATTCTGAAATAGTAAGGTATATATAGTGAAAGTAAATGTGAATATTTAATAGTGTCAATATTAAAAAATAAATATGCAGTATATTTATCTGCAATTTTATAATTTAACTTAGTATAATAAAAAGGTTGATTAATTGTTTTTATAGTTTTTTTTTTAGCAAGTGGTAAATTATAAATAAATTGATTAATCATGTTATTTTGTATTTGTTAGCTATAATTATAAAAAATTAAAATAAAAGTATATGTAATCTTGTTAAATTTAAGATTACAATTACATTAAAATAAATAGTAATGCACTTTGAAGCATTACGAATGCTAGTGCAAAAGGTAAAAATACTTTCCAGCCGAGTTTCATTAATTGGTCATATCTAAATCTAGGAAATGAGGCACGCACCCATACAAAGATAAATACATTTATCGAAAATTTTAATCCAAACCATATAATTCCTGGTATGTAACTGAAGCAGCTACAAGGTGCAAGCCAACCTCCAAAAAAAAATATAGCAGATAACATACTCATAAATAAAATGTTAGCGTATTCACCTAAAAAAAATAAAGCAAATGTAATTCCAGAGTATTCTACATTATACCCTGCTACTAATTCAGCTTCTGCCTCCGGTAAATCGAATGGAGCTCTATTAGTCTCTGCTAATGAACATATTACGAAAATTACCCATAATGGTAATAGCGGGAAAATAAACCACACATATTGTTGAAATAATATAATATCTCCTAAATTAAAGGAAGAAGACATTAAAATTACACTAATAAGTACAAAGCCTATACATATTTCATATGATATCATTTGCGCCGCTGATCTTAGTCCCCCTAAGAAAGCATATTTAGAGTTACTAGACCAACCAGCAAATAAAATACCATAGACAGATAATGATGAAATTGCAAATATATATAATAATGAGTATGGCAAATCAGCATATACCATTCCTTCACTGAATGGTACTACCATCCATAACATTATACTACAAAAAAATGTAAAAAGTGGAGAACATAAAAATAGTAGACCATTACTAGTGCTAGGTATAATAGTTTCTTTTAGTAGTAGCTTAACTCCATCCGCAAAAGGTTGTAATAATCCAAAGATACCAGCTACGTTTGGTCCACGTCTTCTTTGAATTCCTGCCATAATTTTTCTTTCTAGTAACGTTAGGTATGCAATAGCTACTAATAAGAATAAGAAGGTTGCAATATATAATAAAAGTTGTAATAATATAGTATATAACATAATTTTTTAATTAGTTTTTATGATAGAAATTCCATGGAGTTAAAGTATCAAAGATACGAAACTCTTGTATGGAGTGTATTGGATCATATGCAATACGTTGATAACGTTCATCGTAGCGTAGTTCAATAAACCCGCTGAGTGGGAAATCCTTTCTAAATGGATGACCTTGAAATCCATAATCTGTTAATATTCGTCTAAGATCTGGATGATTTTTAAAAGAAACACCATACATATCCCAGCATTCTCTTTCGTACCAATTAGCTGAAGGGTATGTTGAGGTAATACTATCTATAAAATGTAAATCATCTGTCCAAGTTTTTATAATTATTCTGTTGAAATAAGCGTAGGAAATAAATTGGTATATTATTTGAAATCTATATTTTTTATCAAGATAATCAGCACCAAATAGATCTACTAAACTTTTATATTGGTAGTTTATATGCAGGAATAATATAGCCATTATATTTGTAATATAATAGGAAGGTACTATTAATTGGTATTGTTTTAAATTATACGTATTAATATTTCCTATTATCGAAATGTATTTTAATTCAGTAGAATTAAGTATATATTTCGGAAATAATGCCTGCGTTACTAATAATAGATCTTGCTTAGAATTCATTAATTTAGTAATGCATTTACTTTTGCGGTCCGACAATTTGTAAAATTTAATATTTGTATCTCACTGTATATACATAGTATCTATTAGTCATGTATGGATAGTGTATGGAAAAAACACAACCTGCTTCTCTAAATGACATATTAAACTTCTATTAATTAGCGTTTTCGAATTAAGTATATATTACTTTATTAATGCCTCAACTTGATCCTACAATATTAACAAATCAAATTTTTTGGTTTTTTTTATTTTTTTTTATTTCTTATTTTATATTTATAAAATATATATTACCTATACTTAGTATTATTACTAAATTTTCAAAAAAAGAATTATTATATGTATTATCAAATTTACAAACTATTAATGATGAAATTATAACTCTTAATAAAGAGAAAAATTCTTTTTTATTTAAATATATTAATATATTAAGTTTAAATAAATATTTAATACGTTCTAGAAATTTAATTTTCCCTATACATAAATTTGAAATTACTAAATTCTTTATTTCCAAAATTTCAAAATAAGTAATAGTCATTATGCGTAACAGCACTAAAAATTCATTATTAATTGTATTAATTTCTAAGTATTTATTAATGATATCATTAATATTTTTATATCTTCCTTTATTTAAATATTTATGTGGTAATTTAGACATACTTAAAGTATCCGCTACAATTACTAATACTTTTGACTACTTATGTGAGTATACAATACTCACGCTAAACACTAATGTTGATTATTACATATATAAGGCTACTCTACCTTTTATTATTAATGCACAAAGCATTAATAATTATATTGATGCATTTGATAATACGTGCGAAAGAACAGCGTTATTTACTATAAAGCATAATGCTGCAATTTCAGCCGTAACTGTAGTAGAATTTAAAGATTCAACTTTAAAAGAAGTATTCTTTACTACATCTACTACTATAGATTCTTTAATTTTTTATCCTTTGCAGAAAAAAATATATACACCTTTTAATGAAACTTCTTTAGTTTTTTTTAGAATGGTTAATAATCAAACTATCGCAATAAATGGTATTACAACTTATACAGTATTCCCACTGGATGCATTACCTTTTATTAAAAAATTACAGTGTTTTTGCTTTGATGAATTGCGTCTACTTCCTAATGAAACTGTAGACTTACCAGTATTATTTTATATTGAGCCATTTATAAATCTCGACAATAAATTAACTTTCTGTTATACTTTTCTAGAGATTTCAAGTTAAATGGTATTATTTTAATTCTTTAATTATAGTTTCCACTTATTTATTACACATAATATGAAATATTTATTAATAATTTTCCTTTCCTTATATTTCAAAGAATTTTATGCATTATTAGTATTAAATTCTGAAATATCAATTAATCCTGATTTTTTAACATGGGCTATATCTCATTATGAAGGCTGGATTATAGTTATTTCTTTTATTATTGTGCTTGTATGTACGCAAGTACAATATAAAACAGAAATTACAGAATCTTCTAATGTTGTAATTTTTAATCTACTAAACACTTTAGTATTAAAAAAATTACTCTTAAGAAAACGTTATTTAGATCAATTATACTTTATACAATTTGCTAATATTTTATTTACAAAATTTCAATTAGAGTTAGGTATCAATCTTTCTATTTTAAGTAAAATTGTAAGTAATGAAATTAATTACACAATGTTACGTAAATTACAATTTTTTAATATATATACCTCTCGTAATTATATGGATAGAGTATATTTAATATAAAAATCTTTTAATTTTACAATTGTAGTATGAAAAATTCTAAGTTATTACATTTATTACAAACTTCTCCTTTTATTTTAATTATTTCTTTTAATATATCTTTAAATGCAAAATTAGAATTAGAAAATACTCTTTCTAAATTTAATTTTACTTTAAATTTTATAAGTAGTAAGCAATTATATAGTATTAGTAAAAATTACAAACAATTTGAATCTTTTGCTGGACTTGCAAATGGTACTTTATATTTTATTACGCAAAAGAATAATAATAGCTTGTTAAATTCAAAAAATAAATATCAATCATTATTTGGGTTGTTAAATGCGTATTCTCCTATTATTTATGGAGTTAGATGGAATTCATTACTATATACTGCCTCTGAAGCGCAGTTATTATTATCACATGCAAAAAATACAATAATACCATATAATTTAGTACTACAATACTACTTAATATACTATACCTATCTCTGCATGTGTTATATTCTAATTAATAATAATTATAGTAAGCATTCTAATATATATAACGAAGAAACATATGTCTACTATTAACCAATTAATAAAGCGAAGCCCACGAATAGTAAAAAAAGCAAAATGTACAGTATCAGCACTACAAAAATGCCCACAAAAGAAAGGAGTAGTTACTCGCGTTACTGAATACTCCCCAAAAAAACCTAATTCTGCTAGACGTAAAGTTGCAAAAGTTCGTTTAAGTACAGGACGTACTATTACTTGTCATATACCAGGAGAAGGTCATAACTTACAAGAGCATTCTATAGTACTTATTAGAGGTGGCCGTTGTCAAGATGTTCCTGGTATTAGATACAAACCAATAAGAGGTAAATATGATTTAAGTAGTGTTTCTACTCGTTTACGTGGCCGTTCTAAATATGGAACTAAAAAAACTACATAAACTATAATAATAATACGAATTATTATATTTTTAATTGTATGCTAAATTTTATAATAACAATACTTAATTTATGTCATTTAATATTAATATAAATAACAAATTAATAACAACAACAAAAGAAACTACTATTTTACAATTTTTAGAAAATTCAGGCATATATATACCACGTTTTTGTTACCATAAACAGTTAAGTATTGCAGGTAATTGTAGAATGTGTTTAGTAGAAGTTGCAAAATCCGCAAAACCTATAATTTCCTGTGGTGTTGGTATTTTAGATTCCATGTCTATTTACACAGATTCTCAGTTAGTAAAAAAAGCACGTGAAGGTGTCTTAGAATTTCTATTAATTAATCACCCTTTAGATTGCCCAATATGTGATCAAGGAGGTGAATGTGACTTACAAGATCAATCTTTAATTTACGGTAGTGATAGAGGCCGTTTCACCGAGTATAAACGCTCTGTAGTAGATAAAAATTTTGGACCTTTAGTTAAAACAGTTATGACTCGTTGTATTCATTGTACTAGATGTGTAAGGTATGCAAATGAAATTGCTGGTTACGAATTTATTGGTACTATGGGAAGAGGTGTTTCTACTGAAGTATCCACATATATAACTAAATCTTTTAATTCTGAAATATCAGGTAATGTTATTGATCTATGCCCTGTAGGTGCATTAACTTCTAAACCATATGCCTTTGTAGCGAGACCTTGGGAATTACAATCTATAGAATCTATTGATATACTAGATTCTTTAGGATCTAGTATTAGAGTTGATATTCGAGGACGTGAAGTAGTTAGAATATTACCAAGAACTAATCATGCTATAAATGATGAATGGATTTCAGACAATGTTCGTTTTTCATATGATGCTTTAAAAATACAAAGATTAAGCTATTATTTTAAATTACACAAAGAATGGGGGCTAAAATATAGAAAATTAACTACAGTTAAAGATAGTATTATATGGTCTTTTATTCGTAATTTATGCATTTTAAATAAATTAGAAAATACAAAACCTATTACTACTTCTTTATTTTTAGGAGAGTATTTACATAATTCAATGCTTATTACTATAAAAAATTATAGTAATAGTTTACCTATAAAAATAAAAGAACTCTCTAGCTGTGTACGTGACTTTAGAAACTCTTTTATTTTTTCTTTTAATACAAATGAAATTGAAAATATGGATTTTATTTATATTGACAATGTACCTGTGCGTGGTATTTCTCCTGTGTTTAATATTTTTTTAAAGAAATGGACTAGAAAACATAAAAAACCAGTATATTACACAGGTGCACGTGTATTTTTCAATTACCCTAGTATACATATTGGCACTTCATTATTTAATAGCATGCATTTTATTAAAGGTAGACATTTATGCTCATATATATTACATAATATAAGCAAACCTTGCTTTATTACTTCAGCAACATCATACAAATTCAACACATTACTTAACGCTTGTAAGGTATCATATACACCACTAAATATCAATAGCTCTGATATTTGTTTATCAGAATTAAATATTGTTTCTAGCTATAATAATACAATTAATAACTATGCGCATAATAGCAAAAATATTCAAGTATATTTAAATACTGCTAGTATTAACGAAACTATATATACTTTAAAATTAACTAACGTTTTTAATATATACCCTAATTTTAGTATATATATAGGGCATCATGCTATTAGCAATATTGTTAATGCTTCAATAGCGCTTCCTTCTACTGCTATATATGAAGATAATGGTTACTACATTAACGCAAATGGTTTAATACAATTAAGTAAGCAAGCAATATATACTACACAAAATAATATTACATATTTACTAAATAAGCTTTTCACTATTGTATATTCCGAATATATAATACCCAAATATTCTATTGCCTTCAATTATTTACTTAATACAGGTAAACTCTCATGCAGTTACCTATTACCATATATAGCTTCTATTTCAATGCAGAATTATGTAAATAGTTATTCTAACTCAGACTCTATATTTATTAAATATTCAAGTAATATCCAACAATCTGTAGCTGATAAAACAATTCAATATTTCTAAAACCTTTTTTATATTTTAATTCTTTAATTATAGTAATTATTAGTATTTTTTAAATGAT
>Ga0302271_10002161_pt1 | contig 18066 bp, 9 predicted proteins | sample III_Bog_N1_1_FD_198767 | JGI IMG/M metagenome (GOLD analysis project Ga0302271, IMG submission 198767) | Peat permafrost microbial communities from Stordalen Mire near Abisko, Sweden - III_Bog_N1_1 | ecosystem: Environmental > Terrestrial > Soil > Wetlands > Peat | place: Sweden: Abisko...
TGCGAATATTAAAAAATATTATTTCCTTCATTATGTTTAAAAAGATCTCTCATTCCTTATTTTTTCAGTATTCAAGACACTCTTATTGTAATAATTTTGAGATACCTCAGAAACACAACTCGATCAATAGAAAGGAGAGGTAACTTCGAAATGTGCAAAGACCTTAGAAAATAGCATTCATTTAAAAGTACCATAATATTGAATGGCAAATATTTTTTACTTTTCTTGTTGTTGGAAGAGCTTACAAAAATCATAGTAATATTTCCATGTCTAATTGAACAAAATTTGAAAAAATATCACAAGGAGCAGCAATTAAACTATTTATTCAAATCCTCAAACATCATTTTTTTTCAATTTGCTTTTTCTTATTTTTGTTCAAAGAAAAAGCAGTTCAAACAATGAAAAATGAATATTTTCAAATTCAAAAATATAAGAAAGAATTCTTTTTCTTTATGTTGACTAATTAAATTTTTTCTTTTCTTTGAGCTTCATAAAAATTATGAAAAAAAATCAACAATAATATTTTGATTTCTTGCAATTCAAATTCAAAGTGAATACATTGAAAGCGCATAATGCTACAGCTCTGTTTAAGGGGAGAGGTTCTTAAAAAATAACTCTGCAATTATTTTCGCAGAATCTCTTTGAAGAAAAAAAAAGAAGATTAGTAATTCAAATCAAAACGAAGAATCAAATACAACACAGCATCAATCAAGGTGCATTTCAATTCTTGTCCATAAACTTACCATAAATGCAAGATAACTCAAACAAAGAGAACAATTATAACTACAGCAACAGAAATGGGAACTTCATGAATATTGTCTAGCCAAGAAGGGCTAGTTCCTTGATGGAAGGGCAAAAGAAATAATGCGCTACTGAATTTATTACTGGAAGTAAGATCCTGAGAAATAATGAGTCTTATTAGAACACCAATGGCATTACTAATCATTAGGATAATCATCTTTTTCTACCTTAGCGGAAGCATATTATTTTAGACTCTTATGATGGTACTTCTAATAGTAATGTTCACAACAATGGATATTATCGATCTGATATTCAAAAGACAAGTGAGAAGGATTTTTCTAAAGTCCTCCCTCATTATGATTATTGCTAGAGTAAAATGAATCCAGATCCATCTTCTTCCTCTTGTGACAGGAGCAAAGATACATATGATAGTTTTAAGGAAATTGGTTTTCATGGTCAGCGAGAAAATGTTCAGGGATCAACGATTTTGAATCATTTGAGCACTTACTACTAAAGCAACACATTAAATGACACTATGCAACCTCTTTCAAAGCGAATTCCCTTGGGAGTCTAGCACTAACAAAATTAAGATCAAAAGTATCTCTCAACATAAGATTTTGTTTAGAAACACGAAAATATTATTAACAATAACCTAAACTACATAGATCATAAAACTAGATTAGAATCCAGTATTGTCTGCTTTACTAGCCTAGAAAATCCTGAAGATCAAAGAAATCAACTAGCTACTAGGGTAGAAACTAGAGAAAATCGATTTAAATAGAACACGGAATGTTAAGGGATAATTGAGTTGGCGGAGATGATTCAAGAAAGTAATTCCGTTTTGTTTGAAGAAAGTTAATTTTATCTTCATAAAGAAATCTTCTAAGCAGCTGATTTCGTTGTTTTTCGAAATGCTGACTTCAACAAGTTGATGAGAATCCAAGAGGAGTTGCAAGGGTTAGTCAATGAACAGTAAAAAAGACTGAATACCTTCTAGGAGCCAACGCCAACTGGTAAAACAGATTAAAAAGTTCGACAAGAAACAAAAGAATTCAGCGCAGAATAGTTTAAAAAAGATATCAGCACAAGGAAATTCTAGCTTCTTCGGATTCCTTCAACTTCTTCTGTGCACTAATCGTCTATGAATCATTAGCTCATCACACTTGAATAGCTTGACACAGAAGAAAGAAGCCCAACAACAACGACAACTGCATAATCTTCTTAATAATAATACAACAGTTTGAATGCAGCCTCTGTTCCTTTGCAGCATACATTTGGACGATATAGACTTCCTTCACCTTCAATTAAGCAAAAACTAAGCCAACAAAGGCTACAACACTAGCAATAATTCGAACCAATTTAAAAACTAAATAATCAAAATACTCCTCAACACTTTAGTTACTGCTCTCTAGAAGTATTTTTAAAATTTCTTTTGTTTTTTAAGGAGCAAAATTGATTTTGATTTTAATCTTTTTAGCAGAAAAAGCAGATTTGGAATGATACACTTTAAGAATCCTAAAGCAAAGTGACTGATGAAGCAGAAGAAACGAAGTTGCCACTAAATATCCAAGAAACAAGAAGACATCATCCTGGTTAGGTCCCCAATCCAAATGAGGTAACTGCTCATTACTTCACAGATACTGCAGTGACATCACGTAGAAACAAGAATGCTGCTGAATAGTAGTAGCATTATAACTACAGTTCTAATCCGCCTGCTAACTCGACACTTAATAGGACCATATAACTTACTTAAAACCCAAGAATTTAAAATAAACATATTGCTACTAGAGATGGTCACAACAAGGATAACACCAGCTAAAACTCTTTCAACTTTTCAAAACCACCAATACAGCCAGCTAAAGGAGCCAGTTCTGCAACTGGACAAAGAATCTTCACAGAATAGCCAGGAATAACTTAAAATCACCCTAGATCCTAAAATGAGACTCCAATTCAATCATACAGGCATCCAAAGGGTATAACAACGATTTAATCTTAAACTCAATTAGCGCAGGTAAAACAATTGATTTAAATCTACATAATAATATCTCAAAAAGACAGATTTTAATTTATATTTTTTGGGGATAATTAACAGGGAAACAGTAACAATAACCAGATAAGATATCACAGTGTAGATGGAATATCAAGACAATAAAGCACGCATAATACTAGCTATGATAGTGAAAAAGATAAAATTAAAAGTTCTACTGAAGATAGAGGGGATAATTATGTGAATAATAGTAAAAATTGTATAATATTTTGAACACCCTTGGATGCTTCCCTAACAATTTAACAAATAGTTTGTATAAAAAGCATGCATGAGCAGATGCCCAGAGAGATTACCTGACAAAGGTTATTCTCTCAACTTGCTTTCATTCCATCATCTGCATAAATAACTGAATTACAACTCTCAAAAAAACTTCTTGAAAAGATATCATTTTTTCATTTCTCTAATTTATCATAGTTTCTCATAAAAGATTCTCAAGCAGGTTACCAGATCGATCTGTATCGGGCAGTTCTTGCTATCGATTATTATTGTTGTTGTTATTTTCATTAAATTTCTTTTGTAGATTAACTTTTGTAGTTTGCAAATTCTTCTAATTCCTATTGCTATTTGTGATTGTATTCTTATTGTAGTTACTGCTGTTATTGTTGTTATTAGGATTAATTTTACTATTGCTGCTATTATTGTCTTGCGAATTGAGCACTGAGATTAATTTAGTATCTGTCGTATCGAGATCATATTTCAGAGATAATTTCTTCGGAGTTGATGAAGATTCATCTTAGACAGCAGAATTATTTTAATTTTACAATGGTGGTGTATCCCCTGGAAGAATATCATCGTCTTCATCATCATCATCAGCTTTCTCTTCATCTTCTGATATTGTTTTATTACTGTCTAACTGCTATTCCAATTACTTTTTCCCATTGATTTCTTCGATATCGGAGATTTGTTTTATGTAGAAATCAATATTATAATAGAGATTCACAGCGTTGCGAGTTTTTATGCAATACACGCTTGAAATTGTGTGGATGTATAAGGTTTCAGAGAAGAAATTTAACGAGAATTAAACAATATCTCGTAGCGAAATCATTGCTAATTCGCTGCCATTCACTGTAGATAGGAAATACACAAACCCAAGTTTTGAAAGGGCTACTACGGGATACTCTGGCTGCAAGTTCATTAGATCAGAGTCACTGATTTATTATGAAGTTTCAGCGTTTTAGTTGTTTATTTGCATCTTCCCGAACTCACAGTAGAATTTCTGAGTTAGGAAGTATTTTCCTTGTAAGTTTTTCATCTGGGAGAGGAAAAGCGATCGTGCTTTGCGCTGGGTTGTGCAGGATTTCTAAAAATTCTTGATTTGATCTTCTATTTTGACTCGCCAAACGTCAGGATTCAGCAAGGGAATCTTATCCGCTGGGAGATAGTTACTCAAGGTTAGATTCTTCTTGTCATGAACTGAGAAATCAGCTAAGAATTTCGATGCAGCTAACTCAACAAGATAGTTAATCAGCGACCCTGTGGTGAGTGGCTAATCTGTGAAGTAGATTCCATTCAGATATTCATTGGAGTATGTCGCATACAGCATAAGAGTCGTATCGATAGTTGAGCTATGGAGAGTATTCACAATCACAGTTTAGTAATATAATCCATATGTATATTTCGAGGTAGGATTGCTTCTCATGTGTTCTTGTTATTGCCTATATCGATATGCTCTCCAATCGAGTACCCTCGTTCCAAAATCTAATATCTCTGTCCGAGAAACCCCATCAATCGTGAGGTATTCTACTATTCCATACCAATTATTCTCCTCCATGACTTCCATGTCAAGTCCTATCATACCGATTAAATTGCAAATCTTCGTGTAGGATTCAACTTTGAAATATTTCACTTGCGAACTGTAGATATTCACTGGTTACCACAAACTTTTCATTTGTTCGATAGCGGAAAACTCCTCCTTCAAGGGAATCTCCTTCCGCTTGAACACCAAGCAGTCCCAATCATTCAAGCCATTGTAGACAAGATTATTCCCGATACGTAGTAGAATGTACTTGCACCATTGTTCTAGTTTGGGTAGTTTCTTTTGGGCATATTAAACTGCTTGTTCGTAGAAGAAATTCATAGCCGAGAAAGCGATCTTCGTGGAGATAGTTATTGTGCTTGCGATGAGTCCTGCTAGCTGGAAATATTTCTAAATGTTATCTTATTGGTTGTTCGTGAGTTGCTTGATGACTTGAAGGAAAATCTCATCGGTTACTTCTTGTTCATCTTAATTCATTATCAGTCTCAAAAGCTTCCATGCGATGACCCTAGGATGAAGTTCCTCGTGTCGCTTGTCTCCAGCATATTTTAGCATGTACAAAAAGGCTTTTACTGCTGCAGGTTCATGGTGTTTCGCTAGTGGAGTCAGTGGTTTAGATAGAGGTGTTTTTTAGAATGACATTCTCTCCGTCAAAGTGTAATAAATGTTCATGGTTTTCTTCCTGTCAGCAAAGATATTCATGCATGTTTATTAATAGACGTTTTGTTTAATTTTGTCGATGATAACTTAGTTTGATGCTGCAAAATCGAGAAATCTATCTTCGCTGTCTACTAATGGTGGTGCAGTAAGAGGTGTCTAGTTGCTGAGATTCAGGAAATATTCTAATTTCGAAGTTGTTTTGATTTTTTATTCAGTTTTTTCCTCTAAATCTTCATGAATTATCTAGCGATTCTTCTCCTGTATTTCTTAGAATTCCGCCTTTAGCTTAGCTTGTTTTTCAGCTTCTTGATTCATGGACACGTATTCACTGTCGTTATTCAGTGCAGTCGCAGCCATCCCTTCACGAACTTCGGAGAGATTATTCTAATTATTTGCTAGGTTAAAAGTGTTGTAGTTGCTAGTGTCTGTGCTACTGTAATTACTGACATTAGGTCTCTCTAATGTTTAATAGAGGGTTGTGCTATTTGTCATACCAGCATTCTCTTCATTTTTAGTTTGGTTTTTTAGAGCTTACCTAGCCTTAATTGCTTCAGTTTCTTTTTTGGTTTAAAGTAGCCAAAATGCAAGTGTAACTGTTGTTTACTTTTGTTAAACGATTGAAAATAATTGCTTTGTAGCTTTTCGTCTGTTTAAGTACTTAGTTCGTTGCTTTTTCATTCTGTAAATAGCTTGGATTTTTATGAATTACTTCAGAGCTTATTTGATTTTACGTAAATTCGCAAAGATTTATTTTCTGAGAAGGTATTTTTGAATAGCTTTAATGATTTTCTTAGCGAATCCTTTCTTTTTCTCGTACCATCGATAGAGCTCGTCATCGAGCACTTTCCCACAGTCGTCTTTCGCAAAGATCTTCGTCTTACCGAAGAGGAGTTATTAAACGATCTTTTTATCAAACAGCTACTATAAAATCTAACTGCAAATCTCCTTCAAGTCTTTACGTTCAGATTCAATTTACTCCAGTCTAATCGATCTGAATCGCTCTACCATTTCACCGAATTAGTTGTACAAAACCTTGAAATCTTTCCTATGAATTTGTGTTTAAATAATAAATTTAATTTAGGGATATTTTAAGATGTTAATAGTATGGTTACCTGTAAGGATATCCTTCTTTTCTTGCTAGAATAGCTTGAAGTACTCCAAGATATTTAATCTAGATGAGAACATATCCTTGGAGAAAGAAATTAGGTTTTTTCTATTCATTTGGCTTAATGCAACGAATAAAATGACAATCTGCAGAAATCAGCTGATTCATGAGTTACTTCATTTGTGCTCGGAATTTGCATCCAAGAAATTTATTTTCCTTTGTGTTTTTCGCTTGAGCTGATGTTGCTAGCTCCACCTTCTAGTCTTCAGTTTCTCCCGAAGAAGAATCCAGACAAAGGAATATCGAAGAAACCAAAGGATCTTTACTTCTAGCTAGAGTAATCGAGAGATCCAAGCTAACTTCTGCTTTATTTTTCTCCCTAAAACCGTCCACACAGTAATCCACTGATTTTGCAGAATGAATTATTGTGAATATTTTTTTCCCTAGCCGCTGAGGAAACAAAATCTAAGCTGAAGAAGCTTTATGCTGCTTTTAGATCGCATCAAAGAGCTTTGCATCTGATGAAGATGCAAGTGATGAAGACTCATCAATGAGATGAAAAACACCAAATGGACTTTTATCAAGCACATCAATAATCAATTAATTATCTTTATATCCTAGTTAATTCACATACTGAGCTAAACCTTCATTCAGAAACTCTTGTTCTTCCGATTTGAACACATATTAGATGTAAAGCTATTGTAGCTTTTCGTTTGTATAGTTGATGCAGAATTATTCAAAGGAATTCTCTTGAAATACTTCAAAACCAAAAATATCCAGCAAACCAATTCCAAAATCTACTTAATTAGATGCTTCTCCAGAGCTGTTGCTTCGAGACTAGAAATTAGCCTACCCATAAGATTATTCGGTACTATTAATAGCAGAGTTCAGTCTTTAAACGATCCACGAGAACAATCTATCATAGAGATTTCTAGCGACTGAATCTCGAGATGAAATCGTTTCATCGAGTTTTTTCGGTGAAAGAATCACAGATGATCCTATTTTCCTTGTCACGGAATGAATGCTCTAAGCAAGATTACCCTCGTTGACTTACAAGAGCTAAGCTACTTTCTTAAAAAGACTAGGATCAATAATCGAGCAGGGGTTAGAGTCTGTCAGAGAAGAATCATCAAATTCAACATTTCCTATGAGTAAAATCGCTGCTATTATTCGATAAATTGTGTTTTCTTCTTCTGCAGATACTCTCATTGTATGGAAGGCTTCTTAAACTTCGGAGAACAACACGGAATCATCTATGGAAGCTACTTGCGAGCATCCGCTTTACTTGAGATAATTGAGTGTCTCAGCAGCGCAGTTATTTAAATAAAGAGACTGCAAAAGTTGCTAATTTTTACTGAACAGCAAGTGATAAAAAATATGATAATTCCTCTCTCCAGATCCTTGCGTGGTGACTCTGCTTTTTTCAAGCAAATAACTAATTATTCTAGCCCCTTCGATCTTTCTATTATGTCTGTTAACACAGATTTATACAAACTTCCCAAATCTGCTGCTATTATCGTTTCTAACTGTTTTAGCATTTCCAAATGCCTCTAAAATAGGATTACATCCGAGAATCCTATCCTCTATCCCTCCTTAAGTAACAGCCTTTGACTTGCCACTTCCACTGTTGCTGCCACTGCTGAGACTTGTTAAGAACTGCATAGATATTTTGGCATTTTCTGTTTTTCCTGCACCAGATTCACCAGAAATAACAATAGCTTAATTGCGGTCTTGTTGGAATAACTTGCAGTATGCTTAAGCAGCTAAGGCATAGGTGTGTGGCGCCATTTATCTGTAATCAATGCTGCCTGTGTTTGCTTAGCGAGCGTAGCCCTCGAGCACACTGGGAGATAGCAGCTGAGGGATTTTTTTATAAGGATTCATGACGATCAGAGTAGGTCCAATAAAAGTGAAAATAGTATCTTATTAATACCGTTAGAGGAGATTCATGAGGATTTCAGGCTCATTGAGATGATCCATTTGAACCATGTCTGCATATCCATATTAAAGCACTCTGTTTACTTGATGAACTGCGTGGATATCGACAGTTTGGAAATCTCGTTGATAAAGATCATTCAGATCTTTTAGCTGAACTATGGTTTAATCAGGCAATACACGATCTTTAACTTTACATTTGGAGTACATAATCTCCGTATTTGGTTCTTCAGCGCCAACTTGCACCCAGCAATCACTATCAGGGATCATCCATGTTCTATTAACATCGACTACACTCATAGAATCACGAAAGGCGACACTTGAGGTTCTCTTCTGTGATTTATTCATTTTTTACTTTTTTTTTCTGTGTTCTTTTGTTCCAAGAAACAATATAAAATAGATTCCTGTGAAAAATCAATCCTCAATCATTCAAAGAAACAAGAGATTGATTACTCTCTCCTCTTAAATCAAAGTGATTTCTTAACGTAAATTAACTCGAAATTAACCCTAAAAATAAGGAAAAACCAAATCAAAACTTTTCTAAATTTTCCTCTCAATATTTTTAATTATTTTTTTTCGCACATTTACGCATGTATTGACTTGACTGCTCTGTTGTTACTATCATTATTATTGTTTCTTTGGATTTTATAACCATCCATATGCCTACAATCTTCATTGAAATATTCTAAAGTGCTTTGCTCTTTTGAATAGCTGCAGAACAGCAAAAATTAGCTCCCCAAGAAAATGAATGTAAATCAATTGCAAACCTTTTGCACACTTATATTGGTAGTATCAATCAATTCTTTCCAAGTGAAGTAGCAAAAAATAAAGCATTTAAGTTCTTTCTTGAGGTATTCCTCGAAATACAGAGAATTCCTTGATTTCGAGTGGCAGATAAGATATCTCAAATAGTAATTTAAATAAAAGAATTTTTCTAAAAAGGACAATATTCAAAAAGCTTATCTATCCTATTCATGCAAAACTAAAATGGGAAAGTTTTTGAAAAAGTAGCTTAAAATGCTAAAAATATGCAATCCTCATGGCAAACACAAAATGCCTTTACCTTAAAGGCATTTTCATATTGGAGATTTGAAAAAATCAATTAAAAATATTATTGAAATAACTAGGGCCACCCCTTAATTATGAGATTCAATATCAAAACCACAATTAGGAACCTTCTCCCCATTACCCATCTGAAAATAAACAATCTGTGAAGGATAATTATTAATATTTTATTTTGATGCAACAAGAAACATATCTTAATTTGACTTGGGAATAGTTAATCAAAGAGTCGTTGGTTGTTATTGGTTTAGCTTTTATATGTATATCCTTTTTAATTAAATCAAAAAAGAACGCGCATCTTTACTGATTTTTACAAACCTCAAAACTAGAAAATACACAATTAGTTTCACAGTTCATGCATTCAATACCGAAGATAGAAGCAAAGTTCGCTCACTATGTCAATGATGGGACAGGTATAAGACACTTGACGCTATTGAATTTTTGTTGAACTAATTTATTATCATTTTGAGAATCATTAAATGGTGAACAATTCTGAATAATCCGTTTCTTGGACAATTTGTAATTTTTGTTATTGTAATGTTGTCTTGCAGGTCGAGATAATTACATTTACAGAGTGAATGGTGGACTATTTCATGATAAGATGGAAGATCCCAGAGGATTTGAGATTGGTACGTTCTTGAAAAAGAGATAATATTATGCTCCAAACTCATATGTTCCTGCTAAGCACATCCACTACAGAACTGATGGAACAGGGAGAGACACATACATCAAGTAACATTTCATGGATTTATTAAGTCAGTTGCCTTATCTTTATGGTTATTTTGAATATGATCTAGCGTTGATGAAGGTGGGTTAAGTATTCGATACGGCTAGAAACCAAACTTTGTGAAATCTTTGCGAGGATACGAGCAGATTCAGCCTATTAGACCATCAGACTTTCTTTCTAAATCCCAAAGTTTTAGACCAAAATCAGTCTAGAAGCAGAACTCATCGAATCTTCAATAATAATTCAATCTGACAACACGATTGTCAATCCCTAAGGTTCTCCAAGAAGATCCATATGCGAGGGTCAGAGTAAAATCTGCTTTGCCAGGATTAAGAACTTTATATGGATGAATTATTAGAGACTTTTATTAATTTCTTATTATGTTCTATCTACCAATTGGATGGTCATTATCACTGCTTGAAAAAAATGCATATTATTATTACTTAGAATGGAGAATGTGTGTTAAATGTTGTTAGAGAGAGAAAAATCAATTTTCTTTGTAATCTTTCTGATATTTCTCAAAATTCAATTAATTCATAATTAAATCTTTAAAAATCGAGACTAGATTCTTCGATGCCATAATTTATCGCTTATTAGATATTTAGGTCCATAGTCTCATTAGATTAAGTAGTTAGATGGCAAAATTCATAAAGAATGCAAATCCCTAATTATTATGATTAGAAGTACCCAGAATCCTACTAATTGGAAGACTGAGTTGTTTTAGATTAGTTTTTTAAGTAACTGAGAATCTCAAAGTATCACAATAATTAATAGTATTAATAATATCCTATTTTTCAATTAGATTAATTCAATAATGTAGACACCTCTATCTGTTCACACACCAACCACAACAAAAGTTTTTTATTTATTTTTATTTGATGTCAACATAAACTTAATTAATATTTCATTTACCCCTTCATATTTGGTATTTTTTATTAACAAAAATAAATACACTAAAAGTTATGCAGGCTCATATATAAAGAAAAAGAGAGAAAGACTATTTATTAATTGCAGAAAATCAACTTATTAGGATTTAACATTTTGATAAGATCAAACATTCAGTCAATTATTGAGAAAATATCGAATTAAATTCGGTTGTCAAAGAGCTCACAATTCTTCTTCTTTTTTGTTGTTGGAAGCTTAAAAAAGAAGAATATTGTCATGGATTCAGGAGCAATTCCAAGAATCAATGCAGCAGAAAGGGGTATGTCATAGGAAACACCCTTACGAAGTGAGAGTGATACTAATAGTATTGATAATATATAAGCTACATAAGCAAAAACTAAAGCGGAATATGCTCGCTCGACGAGCTTTTCAGTGCCAACATCTGCAAAGAAAGAAGACGCTACTAGGAAGGGAGACACAATGTGGCAATGGGGAGCATTACAAGCGAGGATAAAGGAAATGTACTCGTTTCTAAAACAAGGTACGAGGCTTTTAAATTAATCTTAATTCACATTGAAACACTATTTGGGAGTCAAAATGGCACTGAGAACCAACCCATTATTGTTCAACTCACATTTGCCTATTTCTTTGTTTTCCAGAGAACGAAGAAAAGATGCTTATCAGTGAAGATCTGCGCAAACTGCAAGGAAAAGTTTTTAAACAAATACTTAAATGCAAGGGCTTGCTAAAAGAGCGGTTACTAGCTAGCTAAGGCAACGATGAGTTCCAAGCGTGCAAAAGTACTGTGCGGGTTACTATGCAACATTTTGAGAATTCTGATCCCATGCTAATTCAAGTTATTAACAAGAATGTAGAAGCAAGCAAGTCTCTCATCGTCAAGGTCGTGCATAACCCGTAATTGATTCCTGCGTTGCTGAATTTTTATGACAGTAATCCACAACCTCTTCCTAGCGATCTTGATTAGTTTTTTAATGACCTGAACTCTTTATTCTTCAATTCTGTTCTACACTAAGATATATTTAAGGCACCCATTCTTCCATTTCAAACAGCCTTGATACAAGTAACAATAGGGTTAAATTAGTTACAAGTTTCGTTTATTACAACTTTAAGAAGATTATTTCTTAAAATGTCTATTTTCTTTCTCCTTCAGAATGAACTTAATAGGGCGAGTTCAATCGAAGAAGTGTTCACTTAAGAAACTCTCACGACGAGAGCAATATTTGGACTTTCTAAGCATGGAAATTGCTTGACTTTTCTTGAAAACTTTGCTTCGGAGTAACTCATAGCAATCATTTCACATCCTGAGATTCTCGAACTTAATATTGCAAAGTAAACTTGTGTCATTTAGGGTATTAGAAATCAATCAATATTCTTATTGATTCTCTCTCTCTTTCTCTTTTTGCTTGGTTAATATGATCTAATTGCAGTAGAATTCTTGTTTTAATCTCTTTTTGATTTTTCTTTGTGAGTTCAGGTTGTATACTCAATTCCTAGCGAAAAAACAAAACAAAAAGAGTATGAATCGAAGGACTTCTCAAGAATTAAGAATCGACTCAGCAGCTTAAATCAGAAGCAGCGATCTCAGCAATAGCACTGCCAACCCGAATAGAAAGAGAAGAACATCCAGCGGATAAAGGACAGGGAATGACTACAATAACAATAATCTTGAGATATCCAAATCTATCTAGACAACGCCTATTTCTGCTTAAATCGCCTCCACTCAAGAACATAGCCATAATCCAATCAAATAAATTAAAAGTAACTCAACCTTTTTTATTACAGAAAGATACCTACTTTTTGGCTAATTCTTCACTAATTCCATCCCACAATCTATGTAGGCTTTTTTAAGACAATGCTACCAAAAATTGGCAGAAAACTTGGAATCAACGAAAAGCCCCTCGATCTTACTAAGAACCCAAATAAATTAAGCAACACTAGCCTTTCTAATAAAACTACAGTCCCTGAGTCCAAAAGAAGAGCTGCGAGTACATCGATCGACGATATAGAAGGGCTTCCAGGGGTGAGAGAGAAAACTGTAACATTTTCAGGTGCCATGAATGTGCACGATAACTTCGCAGGGATTGACATGCAACTACTCAGAATGCTAAGAAAAGGCATCAACGAAATTGAAACGGCTGCTGTAGTGACAATCCAAGCTAGAGTTGATGCTCGACTGTCAGAATTAGAATTCCTAGTTATCCAATTCTTAGGTGTGCTTCTAGATAAAGTCGATGATTATCCACTGGAAATAAAGATTTAATGCAGTATCCTTAAGCAATTGGCGATTATGCGATATGGCGATGACGAAAGAACACAGAAAATCATATCTTAGTTGATTCTCAAGTTAGTATTTTAGAATTGGATACTAGTTGATATTTTCTAAGTCTGCTAGCGGCAGTGCACGCGAAAGAAAGAATCGAAATGTGCTAGTTTCAACTGTAAACTAGTTTGCGAGATTGCTTTGAAAGTGCTTTTCCAGCAGGAATTCGAGGAATATCCGCTCTCAAGGTTGAATGGTTTAATAAAATTATACGAAAGCAAAGTTAATTTATTTGTAGATCAAATCGCTGTTGCATACAACCACAGCAGCATAGTGAATATTTGCAGTAATGCAGGGAATTACAATCCTAGAGGGAGTGGTTTTATGAATTCTAAAGGTAATTTCACTTAAAGTAGCAATTAAAATAATTCTGAGAACGTTTAGGATGTTACGAGTCTTTGTTTTTCACTGGAAAATCTTTAAATCATCACTCTTCTCATAGTATAAGCGCCGATGACATTTCGAGAAGGTAAACTAAGCTTATATCGTGAAGCAGTGAAGATCTAGGAGAGATTACGAGATGTGTTCAAAGAGACACATTCATCGAGGAACTGCTATTATCTCTGCTGGGATCTTCCCTAAGCTTAGCAGTAGAACTACATTGAAGCACTATTTAGCTTTGAAACACAACAGAGACAACGAAACAATTCAAAAAAGATCGAAAAGCCCAAGAAAAATAATTATGAGTTATCTCCACAAACATCTGATACTTGTGTTACGTTTCAAGAGCAAAGAACGAAAGATATGCTGATTCTAGCATTGCTAAGCATCAGCAGCTTGAGTTTTGAAATGAGATTGGGCAGAGGATAAGATCTCACATTGCTGCTCGCGTTAGAATAATATGCCATAAAACCTACTGATTAAATTGTGAATGTCAGTCCAAATCAACCAAAAGTTACTATGGGTACTTACCTTGAGTATCTACGTTTGATGCTTTCTAGGTTACCTGATTCTTTAAGTAAACGAGAATACGAACCCTTTCTTAGAGATATTGAATCGACCTTGAAAACACGCTACAACGAGCTAACAAAATAAGCAATTGCATTGAAATCATGCTATTTCTACTAAAAGAGACTTTTACAAGCTAAAATTGGATTCTTTAAATCGTAGTAATAGGAAATACTTCGGCAAACTGTCCGGCAGAATATGCTTCTATTCCTCACTGGGGCATATGTCAACATCACAATATTAACCTCGATTGTTATCCCTGACTTAACTAAACAGGATTCGCATAATGCTGATTCAACATCTGCAACAATTTCTTTCAAGATAATTCGAAATGAGGAGCTCACTTCGTAAGATGCCAAGTCCATCGCAAGCAGAAATTTGTTAGCACCAACAACGAACAAACTCTTCAAAGTAAAAAAAATACATAAATAGAAAGGTTGATTTTGATGATTTAGATTTAACAAATAATTTCTAATAAAAAAAGAATGGATTTTCTCCAGAAGAACCAGCTCGCTGCATTTCAATTTAAGAGTAAATTTAATAAGAATTATTGAACTTTTAGATAATTAGGTTTAATAACTTTTTTCTGCTTGATTCTGCTAGTTTTGTGAGTTATTTGGTATCTACTCGCTAGCTGACAATAGCAATAGTTGATCGAACTCAGCTTTCAAGGTAACAACTTTTTATAAAAAGTCTGATCCTAAAAACAACATTGAGGCATTGCATTTTGGCCAATAAACCCTTCAAACTTACTTTAAATACCTGATATGTTTTGAAAACTTCTTAAAACAGTTTCAATTCACTGATATCTCGATATTTACGCTACATTGAGAAGAAAGCCCAAGATCTCCCATTTTATTAGTAGCTTTCAGAAGAACAAAGGAGCTATGCCTTTTCGCTTGTTGAAGAGTATGTCTCTACTGCTATTCACAAAGGGTAAGGCTAGTAGTGTATTTCCTTATGTGTTATGTTTGAAATTTTGCATTCAAACAAGTTACAAGTTCCCTATTTTTTTGGAATAATTTGTTTTTTGTTTCAACTAAAAGTTGCATGCCAATGACGGAATCACAATAAGACAAAGATTTCTTGCATTAAGCAAGGAAATATCAGTTCATGAGTGAGATTCATCAAGGAGTTGAGCGTCTTGTCTAAGAATAAGGGATTTGGTAATCAACTGCTCAAGGTAACTTATCTTTTTTTCTTTTACAATATCAAACTAGGGAAATCATATTTGATCCTGTAAAAACGTCTTTTATCTGAACTCCTGACCTATCTCTTTCTCTCTCTCTCTCTTTTTCTCTTTTAGAAGACCTAATTTTAACATATTCTAGATTTGAAGTTATTTATCATCATTTTGCACTTAGAGTTGAGTGGCTTGAACAATCAAAAATCACATATTTCTAAACTAGAATTAATCGAAAAATGCTGGAATACAATGGTCTAGATTCTGAGTTTGGTTCCTGGTGAAGGAACAGGTGCAGATGATTGTCTACCACTCTGGATATACATATTATTGCTTGCAAAGCCTCTTTTTATCCACTCAAATCTCAAGTTAATACAATAAATATTTTAAAATATCCAAAGAAGGAAATGCAAATAAACAATTAATGATCAATCTTAACAAATGCTCTAATCATTTTTCGTATTGTTCTAACATGAATGTTCAAATATTTTGCAATAGCTTCATAGAAGTGATGATGGGAAAAGACAGCACGACCATGACTAGAGAGCAGGCTTACATCTTCACCTAGCTGCAGAGTGCTGTTTCCTTTATCAAAGACCTAACAGAAGACAAAGTGCTGACCTATCTCAAGACCGAGGAGCAGAAATAGAAGTTAATATTTTTGATTGATAGATTTTTTTGGAAAAGTTTAAAGTGAAGATCACATTTGCAGACATAATTTAGTTTAATTATCCAAGTATTTTTATCACTTTATTGTTTGAATTTGATCAGACTCTAAGATTACTTTGAAGGCTACGAGAAACGAAGACAAGAGGAACTCATTAAAGAAAATGAGAAAATCTAATTGTAGAAGGAGTTCTCAAATATTGCTAATATGTCTGAGTATTTGAGGTCGTAAGATTCTAAATCAAAGGAAGATGCAGATTTGAAATAAGAAATATCAAATTCTCCTTGTGAATTTTTGTAAAATCAAGACACTCCTACAGGATTATCTTAACTAAGCAAACTCAAGCAAGGCCCTTCGATTCATTTCATGAGTGATGAAGGAATGAACGAGGATGAGTAATAGGAAATATAGTACTCCTCGAGCTAAACAACTGAAAAGTTTTCTGTGCAGTAATAATATTTTTCAATAAATTGAATTAATAAATTAAGTTAATCGGAGTTTAAACATTATTTTAACATGCTTAAACTCTGGAACCAAAGAAGGTTCAGATCTTGCAATGTTTATTTATTTGTGTCTGTAAATAAAGTCTTGGAAATTCAAAATGATTATCAGAGTTGAAATTGTTATTTTTTAATTAAGGAAAAAATTTAGTGTTTCACCATAACCTTCCTTACGCTTTTGTTTTCTCAACACGCATTTCGAGAATGGCTTCTTCTTTAATTGATAAATTATCTATCAGGGTGATATTTTCCTTGAAACTATTTGCTAATTATTCTTTCTTTTTTTCTTCGTAAGATTTAAGGAAAGTAATATAATAAAGAGGAAATATGAAAGTGCAAGTTGAAAGGGGGAGTGAGATAAGATTTAGCTACATAAATTAATCACAACGACAACAACGTGAAGGATTATCAAAGCTATGGTTATCTCGAATGTTTAGAAACCTATTATTTAATGAATCAGTGGGATCCAATTAAGGGATTTGATTTTTTAGATCTTTTAACTTGAGGGTGCTTAGCATGGTAAGAGTCAATTCTGTCTTCGATTTCATCTCTGAAGTTCTTAATTAATGCTGTTTTGAGTTGAGGGTTAAACAGAAGAAAAAAACAAAGAGTTAGGGGGAATAATGAAAAAACCTACTTTTATTTAAAAAAATAATTAAATTACCTTGCACTGGCCAAGCGGCAGCATCACCAAGAGCGCAGATGGTATGCATCTCAATTTGTTGTGTGACTTGCTGGAAAAAAAATGCAAAAAAAGTAAAATATTTAGAAAGAAATCTTTTGTTTTCTTAAACAAATAGTGTACTTAAAGCATATCGATTTCAGCGTAGTCTGCATTGCCTGTTTGTAGTCTTTCCATAACATCGACAATCCAGCCAGTTCCCTCTCTGTTGAAGATTATAATTGATGATACCAAAGTTAATAAGGAATTAGTAAATACAAAAAGATTTATTTACCTGCAAGGAGTGCACTAACCACATGATTCATGCTTGTAGAATTTGGAAAGACGAAGAATAGCATCGATGGGATCAGTGGATTTGTCCATGACGATAACGGCGGCAGTTCCTAGACCAGAACCAGCAGCTTTAAGTGCATCGAAGTCCATCAACACAGTTTCGCAGACATTTTTGGTAAGAAGAGGGACTGAAGAACCACCTGGGATAACTGCCAAGAGATTGTCCCATCCACCACGGACACCACCACAGTGTCTCTCGAGTAATTCCTTCAAAGGAATACTCATTTCTTCTTCAACTGTGCAAGGATTATTAACGTGTCCACTGATGCAGAAAAGTTTTGTTCCTGCATTATTGGGTCTACCGAGGCTGTTAAACCAGCTGGCACCTCTTCTCATGATTGTAGGGCAAACAGAAACAGTTTCTACATTGGTCACAGTAGAGGGACATCCATATAGACCAGCATTAGCAGGGAAGGGAGGTTTTACTCTAGGATGACCAGATTTTCCTTCAATAGATTCGATGAGACCCTTTGCAAATTAAAAAGAAATTCAAT
>Ga0302271_10002162_pt1 | contig 18046 bp, 17 predicted proteins | sample III_Bog_N1_1_FD_198767 | JGI IMG/M metagenome (GOLD analysis project Ga0302271, IMG submission 198767) | Peat permafrost microbial communities from Stordalen Mire near Abisko, Sweden - III_Bog_N1_1 | ecosystem: Environmental > Terrestrial > Soil > Wetlands > Peat | place: Sweden: Abisko...
CAATAGATCAAAGACAAAAGAGTAAAGACAAAAGATCAAAGACAAAAGAGTAAAGACAAAAGATCAAAGACAAAAGATCAAAGACAAAAGATCAAAGACAAAAGAGTAAAGACAAAAGAGTAAAGACAAAAGATCAAAGACAAAAGAGTAAAGACAAAAGATCAAAGACAAAAGATCAAAGACAAAAGATCAAAGACAAAAGAGTAAAGACAAAAGAGTAAAGACAAAAGAGTAAAGACAAAGGTGTATGGTACTGAAATAAGTTTGCAACAAAGTAAACTAAATTCAGATTTTGAAAAGAAGTAAGAGGTTAGATGTCTTAAGGAAGATTAAGCAAGATAGAATGTATTAATTCTTTCAGATCCATAAAAAAAAACTATTTTTGTATCAACGTATAAATATTCGAAAATTCATCTCTATCATTCAAAGAAAATGGGAAAAGTATTAATTATCGGCGCCGGAGGCGTGGGAACTGTAGTAGTAAACAAAGTGGCCCAAAATCCGGAAGTATTTACTGAAATCATGCTGGCAAGTCGCACAAAGTCTAAATGCGACAAAATAGCCACAGACATAAAGAACAGGTTTGGAGTTACAGTAAAGACAGCTCAGGTTGATGCCGACAATGTCCCTGAACTGGTCAAATTGCTGAATGATTATAAACCTGAATTGCTTATCAACGTGGCACTCCCTTATCAGGACCTGAACATTATGGATGCCTGTTTGGAGAGTGGTGTCAATTATCTCGATACAGCCAACTACGAGCCCCGGGATGAAGCGCATTTTGAATACAGCTGGCAATGGGCATATAAAGATAAATTTAAACAAGCCGGTCTGACGGCTATTCTGGGTTGTGGTTTTGACCCGGGCGTGACCAGTATCTATACTGCCTATGCCGCAAAGCATCATTTTGATGAAATTCAATACCTAGATATAGTGGATTGTAATGCGGGTGATCATCATAAAGCATTTGCCACCAATTTTAATCCTGAAATCAATATCCGTGAGGTAACCCAACGTGGAAAATACTGGGAAAATGGCCAATGGGTGGATACCGATCCTCATGAAATACATAAAGCCCTGAATTATCCGGAAGTAGGACCAAAAGAATCGTATGTGATTTACCACGAAGAACTGGAATCACTCGTTAAAAACTATCCGACTATTAAGCGTGCCCGTTTCTGGATGACTTTCGGACAGGAATACCTCACACATTTACGCGTCATACAGAATATTGGCATGGCAAGGATTGATGAAGTGGAATACAACGGTCAAAAGATTGTTCCTATTCAGTTCCTGAAAGCCGTTTTGCCTGATCCTGGTGAACTGGGTGAAAACTATACAGGACAAACTTCCATCGGTTGCCGCATCAAAGGTTTGAAAGATGGAAAGGAAACCACCTATTATGTCTATAACAATTGCAGTCACGAAGCTGCTTATAAAGAAACAGGTGCCCAGGGTGTCAGCTACACGACCGGTGTTCCTGCCATGATTGGAGCTATGATGTTCTTTAAAGGACTCTGGCGTAAACCGGGAGTGTATAATGTGGAAGAATTTAATCCTGATCCGTTTATGGAACAACTCAATATTCAAGGATTGCCATGGCATGAATTGCATGATATTGATCTGGAATTGTAATAATACAATCTATATCAGATAAAATTCAAATTATATTTTAATAGAATGGGAGCAGGACTTGAGGTCTTACTCCCATTTGTTTTAGTGAACTTATGGTACTAAAGAAAAGTTGAACTATCCTTTAGTTTATAAATAGAAGAAGAAGAGATGTTGAGTCGCTCCTTCTTCTGTTTTATAAACATTCATGATTGAATGAGTTTAGTATATCAAACATTTATCAGAAATTATAATCAAGTCCTACTCCGATTACATTATTTGTACGGTCATACACATCGGTTCCTCCCAACGAGGTTCCATTATAACCTTTGGTATTGGTTGCCGGATCAAATACTTTATCCTTATCAACCACTTTAGTCCATTTATCGTATTTGGTAAAGAAGTAAGCCACATTTAATCTCAGTTGCTTCGTCAGGTTAACTGCTCCACCAAACCCTATTGAAACAGAATTTAAACTGTAACTCATATCTTTTTGATAATCGTCGGTAACTCCTGTACGAGTGAGCTGACCACCGGCACTGATCAGAAAAGTTTTATTTATTGAATATTCTGCACCCAGAAGGTATTCGTTAAGTCCGCTATTTATAGTATTCTGACGATCTTTTGGTAATTTAGCATCTGTATCATAAAAATGATGATAACCGCCTGATATTTTTACTTTATCCAACGTGTATTGAGCACCAATGGTTAATAATGCCGGAATGTCATTTCTATTGACTTCTCCATCAGGATAAAGGCCGGTATTGTCGACCCTTGTATTGTTCGTGACATTTAATTTGGTTCCGAATTCGTATTTTAATCCGATAAGCAGATTCTTTAATGGATGGATATCAAGTCCAAGAATCGGAGTAACTCCCCAGCCTATTTGCTTACAATCTACCTCTTTATCTGCTGTCTTTGCTGCATTTGCAGTATATGAACTAGCCGCCGCCTTATAGCCGCCTTGTACCTGTGTGGCGGTATAGCCACTTACATTTGTTTCTAAGCCGGCACCAAGGGCCGAAACCTGGGCTGAAGTAAGCACTCTGGCAGATACTAACTGTGACATGGTGTATGAACCATAACCTGCCGTTACAACTGGATCAAGTGATGAAGACGCTCCGTTTGCCGCAGTGGCCGCATTTGTAAAGAATGTATTGGCCGGCATCATGTTTCCACTTGGGTTTAATGAAGGATGTTGCGGATTTATCTGAATGTTTCGTAAATAACCGTCATAACTACCAGTCAGGTAATTGATTCTTATCCCTAACGATCCTGAAATTATTTCATTGAACTTATAAGTGCCGTTGACCTGAAAGCCGAAAATAAATTGTTTTCCGTTCAGATATTGCTCCATGGAATAACCTGTGGTATGTACCCCGGCAGCAGTTAAACCCATTGGAATCATGGAAACAGGAGCTTCGAAAGATGGTAACCCATTCGAGAAAGTAGCTTCACCACCACCACCGATAATTGCAAACGAAGCGGATAGTGCCAGCTTGTCTTTTTTATAAGCAGCTTGGAAGCTTGGGATTAACAGTGCTTCTGTTTTAGCATTATACACTTTTGTTGCATTGCCTCCATAAGCCGCAAAAGGAGCAAAAGTGGAAGTCACGGTACGTGTCTGAAAAGCACTTTGATTGGTCAACGAAAAATGAAAACCATCCGGGAGATATATCAAACCGGCCGGATTGGAATAGGCTGCATCAATATCGGTTGAGGCATCCTGTGCAGGATTTCTAAGAAAATGGACACTTTGATTGGTGTTTGTTAGCAGTCCACCTGCGAATGCCGAAACTCCAATCGAAAAAGCGGTAATCAGTGTAAATAGTTTTTTCATTAATTGATTTTTTTTAGGATGAATGAATATTTTCTGCATTCCAATTATGATTGTAATTGTTACAAAAACGATGCGAAATTACACAAAAATATCAATTATGTGCAAATTTATGAAAACCGAATGGTCTGTTTTTTTACTCTTTCAACGTGTGAGAAGCATAAATATGTGATATTTAGTTGTTTTCTACAACTAAATAAAGGTAAAAATATTTATAATAAATATTAAAATATATTCAAATACTTGATAAATTCAATACGTTTCAGGTATTTTAGAAAGCAAGAAACTAAAACTCGAAATAATCAGGATTACCAAAATGTATCTATTCTTACAGAGACACAATAACAAGGAAGTGGAATATTTGCTTGATTGACATGAAAGCAATTTTGTGTTTTAAATTAAAACGGCTGATAAAAATTGTCGACAGGAAGCAAAAATTAATATTAAGATTAGTAGATGTTAAGGATAAACATATAAAACTATAGTCGTTCTATCTCATTATCCGAAACAAAATATGTAGAGAAGCGAACTGTGGTTATTTTTACAACATGTTCTTTTAATAGTTGATTCATAACAACGGGGCAGAAGATTATTCAGCACTTAAATATAAATCAGTATCTTTGCACAAAAAATAAAAATAATGGATTTTTCTAAAATACTCTCTCCCTGTTATGTCCTGGACGAAGCAGCGCTTCGTAGAAACCTTGAACTGATAAAATCAATGAAAGACAGGGCCGGAATAGAAATTATACTGGCCTTTAAAGCTTTTGCCATGTGGAGTGTTTTCCCGGTTATCCGTGAATATATTCCCTGTTCCACCGCAAGCTCCCTTGCTGAAGCGCGATTGGCAGTAGAGGAAATGGGTAGTAAGGCACACACATACGGCCCGGCATATACCGATAAAGAATTTCCAGAAATCATGAAATGCAGCAGCCATATTACATTTAACTCACTGGCACAGTTCGAACGGTTTTACCCGCAAACACAATCCAATTCTATATCCTGCGGATTACGTATTAATCCGGAATACTCGGATGTGGAAACGGATTTATATAATCCCTGTGCACCGGGATCACGCCTCGGTGTAGTGGCAGATCAGCTGGGTGATACATTACCGGCAGGAGTAGAAGGATTGCATTTTCATACTTTGTGCGAATCGTCTTCCTATGACCTTGAAAAGACGCTCAATGTGGTGGAAGAAAAGTTCGGGAAGTATTTTTCTCAGATCAGGTGGATAAATATGGGTGGCGGGCATTTAATGACGCGTGAAGGGTATGATACGAACCATTTAATCTCTCTGATGAAATCGTTTAAGGCAAAGTATCCCCATTTACAGATTATTCTCGAACCGGGGAGTGCATTTGTTTGGCAAACCGGAGTTTTGGTGTCGAATGTAATCGATATTGTCGAAAATAAAGGTATAAAAACTGCCATGCTGGACGTGTCGTTTGCCTGTCATATGCCTGATTGCCTTGAAATGCCTTATAAACCTGTTATTACAGGCTCTGTTGATCCTGCCGAAGGCAAGCCTTCCTACCGTATGGGAGGAAACAGTTGTCTCTCGGGTGATTACTTTGGTGACTGGTCGTTTGATCAGGAACTTAAAACAGGTGACAGGATTGTTTTTGAAGATATGATTCATTATACCATGGTAAAAACTACGATGTTCAATGGTGTATCCCACCCGGCAATGGGTATCTGGACGAAGGAAAACAAATTCAGACTGATACGCGAATTTGGCTATGAGGATTATAAAAACAGGATGTCATAATCTTACTCAACTCAGGTTATGGATTTTTTTAACTTAGATTCAACTTAAATTTAAACTAAAACTTAAATACGGTGTTTAATCTATTGTAAATTGACTTTCTTTTAGTAATTATCGTTCAAATATTTAAAAAATATTTCTATTTAGAGGGTCTAATCGCCAGGCTCCTAATCAACTACTAACTTTAATTTAAATAAAAATGGAAAGATTACAACAATTTCTGGTCACTTTTTCGTGGCTGTTGCCTTTCATTATTTTTTGTGCTCTCTGGGATATCATCTGGAAATTAATCGGAATGTGGAAAGCCGGTCGAAACAATGAACCTGTATGGTTTATTTGCATTGCACTTTTTAATACCTTAGGGATATTACCTATCATTTACATCCTAATGGATAAAAAAAAATCTGATAGTAAAGCTACTGAATCATAATCAACCGGCTGCTCATTATTACCGATGTTTTACTGGCTAATTTAAAGCATCGTTATATATAATTAAACCCGTATGAACTACAAACTCATTTTTCAACTGTCACTCTTCGGACTGGCTATGGCTATTGCGACTGTATTCTGGATTCCTTCGAATATTGAACCCGTTTACTGGTTGATTATCTTTATTATCTGTGCCTATTTTATTGCCTTAAAAAGTTCGGGGAAATATTTTATTTCAGGTTTCTGGGTCAGTATATTAAATTGTATTTGGATCACTGTAATTCATATTATTTTCATTCATGATTACCTGGCAAATCATCTTCCGGAAGCAGAAATGTTAGCTAAAATGCCTTTCTCTGATTCACCCGGATTGATGATGTTACTAACAGGACCTGTAATTGGAATTCTATCAGGATTAGTGTTAGGACTATTTGCATTTCTTGGATCCCGAATACTACAAAAGAAATAATATTGTAATAATATTGATTGTTGGGGGATTCCCCTGTCAATCTGTTGAATGACCTATAAGGAATTAGTGCTTTATAGGAATGTAAAATTTTACGAATGACTGATTCTTCAATGAAAATTGAGCTCCGTATCGACTGGAGTGAACTGGATGCTTTCGGGCATGTAAATAACCTTGAAATAATGAAATACATTCAGGCAGCACGTTTGAATTATCTCGAAAAGGTTGGGTTAATGAAATTACACGATGATGAAAACAAAGGGCCAATATTGGCTTCTATTCACTGTCAGTTTCGAAAGCCTCTTTTTTATCCGGGACAGGTGGTCGTTCTTTCAAAGGTTGAATATATAAAAAATACGAGTTTTAAGATTCAGCACGAGATCTATAACGAATCGAATGAACTTATTGCAGAAGCTCAGGATATCATAGTCTTTTATGATTTTACAAAGAAACATAAAATTGCTATAACCACCGGGATTAAGCAAAAGATTGAAAGCATGGAGAATTCTCATTCTGATTTAGAATATAAACTAAGACTATAATTCCTTGTTACTTGTCAGTTTTAATTGGGAAAATACCATTAAATTTAGATTAGAAATTAAAATCAAAATCAAATTATGAAATTCCTGGGTAATTTAATATGGCTGGTCTTTGGAGGAATAATTATTTCTATTGAATACCTGATCTCCAGTTTGCTTTTAATGGTCACCATCATCGGTATCCCTTTTGGTATTCAGACTTTGAAATTAGCAATCCTGGCATTGTGGCCCTTTGGTGCTGAAATACATCTTAAACCCGGTAATTCAGGATGTTTATCCACCCTAATGAACCTGATCTGGATCTTTATCGGTGGGTTTTGGATTAGCCTGACACACGTTTTATTCGGCGTTTTATTTGCCATTACCATTATTGGAATTCCCTTTGCCAAACAACATTTTAAGCTGGCAGGACTGGCTTTGACACCATTTGGAAAGGAAATCAGATAAATGAATCCGTCTTTTACATTTCTAGGTGTATCTTCAACAGAATAAAATGAGTAGGATCATCCGGGTTGATGGAAAAAACTGTTTTTTACCGATACCGGATTTATTTCAAGTATCTTTGTACCCTCAGATTATTTTATAACATCAATAAAACAGAACACTATGCCTTTTTCTTCTTTAGGTTTATCTCCCGCATTACTTAAAAAAATAGCCGAACAAAATTATACTCAGCCCTATCCCATTCAACTTGAGGCCATACCTGCCATTCTGAAAAGAAAGGATATTTTGGGTATTGCACGTACAGGTTCCGGTAAAACAGTCAGTTATGTGTTGCCCATCTTAATGAACCTGCTGGGAAAAACCGTAACTAAAAACAGACATGTCAATGTACTGGTATTGGTGCCGACACGTGAACTTGCCATTCAGGTCAGTGAGGTGTTCCTACTGTTTAGTTCAGGACTCCCCGAACGGATTAAAACCATGGCGGTATTTGGAGGTGTTTCGATCAATCCACAAATGATGGCTTTACAGGGAGTAAATATCCTTGTAGCGACTCCCGGTCGATTGTTGGAATTAGTAGAATCAAAAGCAGTACATTTAACTGATATTGAAACACTGGTGTTGGATGAAGCTGATAAAATGCTGAATATGGGCTTTCGGGAAGAAATGAGCCTTATCTTTAAACAGTTGCCTAAAAGAAGACAAAATCTGTTGTTCTCCGCCACACTGAATGAAGATGTTACCCGAATCAATCAGTTGCTTCTGAATAATCCGGTCATTATTAAAACCGAAGAGGAAGAAGATTACTTTGAGAAGATTCAGCAGCTTGGCTATTTTGTTACTGAAGAGAAAAAAGGACCCCTGTTGCGGTATCTGATAAAGACAAACGACATGAAGCAGGTGCTGATTTTTACTTCATCGGTTTATAAAGCCGATAATGTAGCCGATAAACTTCGGAAGAACGGCATTCAGGCTTCCGCCATTCACAGTAAAAAGAGTCAGGGAGCCCGTAATGAAGCACTCGGTAAATTTAAATCGGGTGAACTTCGTGTATTGGTTGCTACTGATTTAATTTCAAGAGGGATTGATATTCAGTTTTTACCGGTTGTGATCAATTACGAATTACCTCGTTCGCCAAAAGATTACATCCACCGGATTGGTCGTACCGGTAGGGCCGAATCATCAGGTGAAGCCATATCGTTTGTTTCACCCGAAGATCAACACCATTTTAGAATCATACAAAAAAAGATGGGTAAACCGGTGACTATGATTGATAGCGAACATCTGCAATTAACAGGATACTAGTTTATAGTTAAAGACTAAATAGTAAATAGTAAATGACTAAATAGTAAATTTTTAGATTCAATGATTCGAAATTATCTCCAACAGCCGTATCCGCTTTTTGAAAACAGGTGGCGGATCATTCTTTCGATTAGTTTGTTTATAGCACTGTTTATACTTATTTTTCAACCTTTCGGTATATCAAATTATACCGGAGAATACAAACATCTTTTTGAATCAGGATACGGGGTCGTTACTTTGATTGTATTAATCATCGACCTGTTCGTTTTTCCGCTTTTTCTTGAAGAATGGTTTATATCTCAGAAATGGACTGTATTAAAACAGATGATCTGGCAATTCTGGATACTTTTCTCAATAGGATTAGGCAATTTTCTGTACTCATCGATCTTTTTGCAGTTCACGAATGGTTTTCATGCTTTTCTTATTTATCAATTCTATACACTGGTAGTTGGCATCCTTCCCATTCTTATCCTTACCATTCTTCATCAAAATTCATTATTATCAGAGAACCTGAAATTAGCCAATGAAATGAATGGTAACTTAACCGGTTTCAATGTTTTACATGTACCCGATGAGAAGGTGAGAATATCGGCAGAGAATAACAAGGACAAAATAGAAATTAACCAGTCCGATTTTATCTATATCGGATCTACCGGCAACTATATACAGGTTTTCTATCTGGTAAAGAATGAACTTAAAAGTGTCCTGTTAAGAAACACCTTAAAACAAATTGAAGAACAGGTAAAAGATTGTCCTGCTATCATTAAATGCCACAGGGCATTTTTAGTGAATAAAGATAAGATTCTTCGCGTTAAAGGAAATTCTCAGGGATTGCGGCTTGTTTTAAAAGATACTTCGGATGAAATACCCGTGTCAAGAAATTATTCAAAGAGTTTGAGAGAAATTATTACGATCGGTTGACCTGTCATTTATCCCCGAAATGTGTATTTCATAAACTATTTTGCCGTTCATCACATAACCCTTCCATCTATCCCTGTTTTTTTGAAAGTATAAAGCATTGTGATATGTTTGCATCATCATTCAAGCGATGACAGATTTATTCTATACACTCTGAAACTCTATAAAAATGAAAAAACAAGGGATTTTCGTACTTGCAGTTATTCTGCTGATTGTCGGAGTTGTGCTAAATGCTATTTATGGCGGGCTCTTCAGTTCCGGAACGCATAGTTTTAATTATTTCGCTTCCGGTCAGTATGCGATGGGAGTTTTTGCTTCCGGTGAATTTGCTGTTGGAATTTTTTCAGCCGGAATCTTTTCTGTTGGAATTTTTTCAATCGGAATCTTTAATGTTGGGCTGTATGCTCTTGGTATTTTTGTACTGGCATGGAAGAAAAGATATCCTGAATGGTTTTTGAAAAATAATTAAGCACTTATGGAAACAGAAAAAGCCGGATAGAAATTTAAAAGATTCAATCCGGCTTTTTTTTGATATTTTTTATAAAAGCTTATTTTCTTCTGACTCCTTCGTCAATCAGAACTTCCGGTGGTGGAAGTAATAATTCGGAAGGATTGGATAATATTTTTTCAAGCATTCGCATGGATCTGGCATAGTAAAAACCATCACATATGCGTTCATCGAGTACAAATTTAAGTAAGATACTTTTCTTTGATTTGATCTCTCCGTTCTTATCCACTATATTCTCCTTCTTTTTTCTCCCCATAGCTACAAACATACTGCAGGTGCCGAATTCATATAAGTGGTGGTAAATCGATTCAACTCCGATTGATCCCAGGTTGGTTAAAAAAAAGCTTGAATGAAACGGACTGGCATAATTGAATATCCCGGGCATTAACCCTATTTTGTCTAAAAGAGTGAGTAAGTAAACCACTGTCCGTAATAAAAAATCAGGGAAAAACTTAAATAACTTCAACAAATTATCTGCTGAACTGTCATCGCTTTTTTTAATGGCTTTTGTTAGTTCTGTATTCGTTTTACTGACTATTTCCTGCAAGGTATCGGTTGGAAGAAAATAGGGTTTTATAATGGTCTCTTCAGCTGTATCTAACATCGACCGTTTAATGACAATCGAAAAGTTTACATGATTCCTTGCAAATATCTTATGCCACATTACAAACCTGTTCAGGTTTGGACGTTGTGACATCAGCCTGACCAACGAAGCCATGACTACATGCATGATGGACAAATTCGGAATATCCTCTTTATGGTCACGTATAAATAGTTCGATTTTATCAATGGGCACTTTTATTTCGAAAAGCACCTGTGAATCAACCCGCGATTTAAGTATAAATGGTGCAACTGTAAACATTGGATCCACATTTCGCAAACGCCAACCATCATACCGGTCGCCTAATTTCCATGTGAAATAATTCAATTTATTATTTTTGTACATTAATGTATTCTGATTTTATTTTCGGGGTCAAAGATACGTTTTCTTTTTAAAAATATCTGAATCACAGGGACTGAAATACTCTCTTTTATAAATTCAGAAGTGTAATGTCAGTAGTTTTATAAGTTTATTTAAGTTATTAGCCTTTCATTTCGTTTTTTAAATAAAAAAAAACATGAAAGCAGGGTTTGTATAAATTATTTTATTTTGAGTCGCATGAATTCATTTTCTTCAATTTGTCCGTTATCCATCATAAAACGGATGACTTGTAGAGCCTTTGCTTCTTTTACATTGAGCTTTTTCAGGAGCGAATTCACAGGCAATGACTCCATAGTCAATACTTGACCGATAGCAGTCCGTATTGTTTCGAAATCATCAGGCGAAAGATGTTTTTCTTTTTTTTTCAGGCAGGTATCACAATGACCACAGGGCGGAGTGTCTTTTTCTCCAAAATAGGAAAGTAACTGTTGACTTCGACAGACAGTCTCTTCCTGAGCATAATCCAACACGTTTTTTATACGGGATATATAACGTTCACGACGATCATCGTACGCTTCTTTCCCCAGAATGACCCGTTCGGTAGCTTCACGTTCGCGGATAAAGGTCAGAAAGGGTGTTTTCTTTCGCGGGATATACTGGATAATCCGCTCTTTGGCCAGTACAACCAGTTGATCGTATACCTGATCGCGTGACCAGTTCAGCCTTTTTGCAAGGATGTCTTCATCAACCGATGCCAGGTCGGTAAATAAACCGGTGTAGGACCGAAGCAGAATGTGAATGAGTTTTTCCTGCTCAGAATTGTTTTTTAATTTATATAAATCGTCTTTCACCACCGTGAAAAGAACCCGTGAGGAGCTGTCCTGTTCGTCAGTTAATTCTATGTATCCGGCCTGTTGAAGGATTTTAAGGCAATTGTAGGATATCAGGATCGGTAACTTAAATTTCACACAGAAATCTACTAATTCGAAGGCGAATACTCTGTCTAATCCGGAGCCAACACCCATTTCAAAATAATTTCCCAGTGCTTCATAGACCTTTACCACCATTTCTTTTCCGGGAAAAGTATCTGCTACCCGTTTGTGCATTTTTGTTGCATCGCTTTTGTTATAAAGTAATACGGCATATGCTTTTTGCTCATCACGGCCGGCACGTCCGGCTTCCTGAAAATAGGCTTCGAGCGAATCAGGCAGATCCATATGGATAACAGTTCTTACTTCAGCTTTATCAATGCCCATGCCGAAAGCATTGGTGGAGACTATTACCCGTGTCTCACCGGACATCCAACGGGATTGTTTGGCATCTTTGGTGGTATTCTTAAGTCCGGCATGAAAATTCTCGGCAGGAATGCCATTTTGATTCAAAAAATCGGCAACTTCTTTGGTCTTTTTTCTGTTGCGAACATAAACTACTGAAGTCCCGGGTACGTTATTCAGTATTTTAAGCAGGTTCTCGTCTTTGTTTTCTACCGTTCGAACCACATAAGCCAGGTTGGAGCGATTAAAACTCTTTTGAAAGACATTCGTTTTTTTAAATAATAGTTGTTTCTGGATATCAATCACCACTTCGGGAGTGGCTGTGGCGGTAAGTGCCAATACCGGAACGTCGGGCAATTGTTCCCTAATGTCGGCAATCCGCAGGTAAGAAGGTCTGAAATCATAGCCCCATTGCGAAATACAATGCGACTCATCCACCGCAATCATGCAAACAGTAGTTTGCTTAATCTTTTCTATAAATACCGGTGTTGCCAGCCGTTCGGGGGAAATGTACAGAAATTTATAGGCACCGAATACCGAATTATCGAGTGTCAACAATATTTTATCGTACGACATGCCCGAATAAATAGCGGCAGCGGCTATCCCCCGTTTCTTAAGATTTTCGACCTGATCCTTCATCAAAGCAATCAGGGGAGTTACGACCACACAAAGTCCTTCCATGGCCATGGAAGGCACCTGAAAGGTCAGGGACTTGCCACCACCGGTAGGCATAAGACCCAGGGTATCTTTTCCTGAGGCGATACTACGTATAATATCGCCCTGTAATGACCGAAACTGGTCATAACCCCAATATTGCTTGAGTATGTCGAGGTATTTTTGCATAATGTCAGGAATAAATGAAATGGAAATTTACTATTTTATTATTTACCATTTACCATTTAAGAAAGATTTGAGAGATTCAGAAATTGTTTATTTTTTAGAAACAATCTGCAACTATTGAAATACAATAGTTCACATTTTATATGGGTTATAAATTCAGACTTTCTAACCCCATGATATAAATCAATTAGTTACAATGTCCATATCGCAAATTTGATTGTTGTACCACCGTATCTATATTTTATTCACCCTTAATTTTTGATTGTTAGAATCAATTAATAAAGTTTGTTGTGCATTAGAAATTAAAAACAATAAATGAATTTCAAGTAGTCAATAGGTATATAATTATCTTATATTCAAAACCTTATTTTTGTTTTTTTTTGCCCTTAGTAGAAAATCTGACACCACACACCCACACCCTTATTTTCCTTATTTTTTATACAAATCAACTCTCAGAGTAGAAATAAATCCGACAATTAAATTTGCGCGAGGTCATAAAGTCTTAAATTATCCGGGTGATTTTAAATCATTTTTTCAAAAGGATTTATTCAGAAACAAAAATACGAATAACTTTTCAAACAATAGGACGAGTGACTGCTTTAGTCAATTTCATGCACATAAAAAAGGAGGAAAACTTAAGTCTTCCTCCTTTTCTCATTTTATTTCCCGTTCACTTCAGTCAGTATTTCGCGGACGTCATCTAAACATTCTCCGCAGGCTTTTCCCATATAGAATTCTTTATCGATTTGTTCTGTTGTTCTTAAACCTTTTTCTTTTATTGCGTTCTCGATGGTCGATCTGTGTACATCGTTGCATCCGCAAATGATAGGATCTTCTGTCATGATAATTTTTGTTTAGTTAAATATACACCAACTCTTTATTCGGTTGGATACTTAATAACATTTCTCATGCAAAATGGTTTTTATTCGATCGCTTCTTAATGATTTTAAAAGATTAATTATACTAATATGTATCAAATGAAAACAAGTGCATAAATAATTTCCAATTTAAATAATAAAAAAAAGCAGGAATGATTTTATTATCATTCCTGCGTATTAAATTAAAAGAAAATGTGCTGTTCAATAAATAAATTTTATTTTCTTGTTTCAATCAATATCACCCCATTCGAAGCATCACCTCCGTATTGGTGTTTTAATTGTTTAATGACTTCTTTCGATGTCGGTTGCAATACCTTATACGATGCCAGGTTTTCATACCTCAGCCATTCCAGTTCAAATAACGAAGGTAAACGCACTCCATCCAACAAAACAATGGTTTTATTATTGCGTACCCATTCTTTTTTCTCTGTTGATGGAAGGTCGAGTTTGAAAATGACCGGCACAGTGACAAAAAAGTTTATTTTAGTTCCGCATTTATTTCCTGGTGTCCAGTCGGGCATGGCATTAATGACTCGAATGGCTTCCCTGTTTAAATAATAATCGGCCGAACGCACTACACTGGCGTTGCTTACCTTACCGGCTGTATCAACCAAGAATTGTACCAGCACTTTTCCCTGTGTTTTTGTCCGTTGTGCAATAAAAGGGTATTGAAGGCTGTCGGCTATATAAGATATCATTTTACTTTCACCTCCCGGAAATTCAGGAATTACAGCTTCTTCTTTACAGTTTGAGGTATTCCCATTCGTAGGATTAAGAATGGAATCAGGTAACGAATATTGTATTTCTTTTTTATTGGTAGTCACCAGAATTACTCCGTTTTCGGCCTGTTTCCCGTATTTGGACATTAACTTGGATTTTTCTTTTTCAGGAAAAGGTTTAAGAATAACCACAGAAGCAAACTTATCGTAGTTTATAATGGTTGGATTAAAGCTGGAAGGCATTTTTACATTGTCAATGACTACCATTGTTTTCTCGTTCGCTTCCCAGGCTTCTTCGGGAGAAACGTTCTGAAACTGAATCGGAATAATCCGGTAAACCGATACTTTAACTCCTTCTTTTTCTCCCGGTATCCAATCGGGTAATAATCCGATCACCCGTAATGCTTCATTATCCAGTTCGGGAGACACCCCTTTCAATATTTTTGCATTTTCTACTTTCCCTGTTCTAGTGATCGTGAATTGAACGATTACCTTTCCATGATCCCCTTTCTTTTGCGCTTCTTCCGGGAAACGCATGGTTTGGCTTAAGAATTTGACAACTCCTTTTTCTCCTCCGGGGAATTCAGGCATCTTATCAACAAAGTTGTATACCGAGTCTGACGATACAGATGGGGTGGCTGGATTTGCCGGAACATCAAATGACTGTAGGTTGTTTCTCAGGTTGGAGGCTTGGACGTTGGCAGTAACTGCTAAAGCAAGTGCCGGAATAAGAATGAAAGCAGGTTTGAAAAAACGGCATTTCGAAAATTGAATGTTTTTCATCAAGATAATTTTATGTTTTGCAAATTAAAGACAGGAAACCAGAAGAAAGAATATTAAGGATTGTTTTCTATGAGATGGCAAATGTACAATTATATTTTATTTTAGTGAAATAAATAAGGGTGGAATGATGTACTTTTTGTTCCCGTTTTCTTTATTTATTATGAGTATTTGTATAATCCCCTTAAATTTTTAGCGAATAAATAATTTAACATTGTTGCTGAATGAATCTTTCTTTCATTTGAATCACCGCAAATGCTCCTGAACAAGAAAAAAATAATTCTGTTATTTTTATTCATGTTTCCAAATTTCTATTAGACAAATAGCGGATCATCAAATTTTCTTTTTTATATTTGTATTCCGGATGCATATCTGACTCTGAATAGTTTTTGATTGGTTTTGGTACGGTTTTGGATTGGTAGCTATTCTGATATATCAGTCATTTAACATTCACTTATTCGCCATTTATATGTCCTATATCTATAAAGGTATATGGCATATATTTTAGAAACATATGAATGAATTATAGTTACCAAAACCAATCTAAAACCGTACCAAAACCAGTTGAAAAGCAATGAAAGACTAATAGCAAAATGGGATATAAGATATACTCTTATTAAACGAACCGAATATATTTACTATTTATTCATTTACTATTTACTATTTATTCCGCATATGTTTGTTTCTTAACATCTTTTGTTCCATGGACGGAATAAGGGGCTCTTATGAAACTATTTACAATTTATTCATTTACTATTTACCATTTGTTTCTTCCTTTTTTTAATTCCGAGGGCGGAATATGGGACTCTTATGACACTAATTCTCCCTTGCCACAATCCGTCAGCCGACGGACAAAGCTACTCAACAAAGATTCTGATTTATCGGAAAAGTATTAATATTTCAAACTTAGTGAAACTTAGTGGCTTTGTGACTTTGTGGCAGAATATCAAACCCCTTTCAGCTTTAATATAGTTTTATATCATTTTTGTTTCTGAGGGCGGAATAAGGATCACTAATGAATCAAATTCAATCTGCATAAAGATTCGAAGTAAATCAAAGCAGATCCGGATGTATCGGAGAAGTATATAGATTCAGCTTGTTGAACCTTAGAACATTAATGGCTTTGTGGCAAATTGACATTTCCCATTTAACTTTAATCTTATTTCTTCTTTTTCTCAGAACCCATCTCTGCTTTTATTTCATGTATCCTGTTCTCGACCACATTGTAATAGGATGCAGCCTGTGGGTCTTTGGGAATGTTTTCCTTTGCTTTCGGACGTGTTGCCATAAACTGATTGTAATAATTCAGTGCTTCCTCTTTGTTATTCAGTGATGTGTCGTATATTTCAGCGATATTATACAATGCCAGTTTGTAGTCAGGGTTGCACGTATAACACAATTTCCGGTATTTTATTTCCTGTGCTTTATTGAATATCCGATCCTCTTCGTTGAATATCGAAGCGTACCCATGGGCTATATTCAGGTAGTAATTGAATAATTCCGAGTCCTTGGGGATGAGTTTATTCACTCCGTTGATCAATATCTGAATACCTTTTTGTTTGTATCCGCTGTAGATAGCCGATTTACCAAGAAAATAATAGAGATTCTGGTTCGTAGAATCCATCCGGAAAGCGCTGCTCAACCGTTCGTAGGCAGTCATGTAATCTCCCGTTGAAAAACAGGATGCACCCAGGTAATAATTTGTCAGGAATGAACTGTCTCCCTGTTGGACTAATTTATTCAACCGGTAAATAGCCCGGTCATAGTTTTTATTCATGCTCAATCCGATTCCATTGTACTGGTTAATGACCTGATTGGATGAATCGGACAGAATAAACCGATTGGTTGATGCTATTAAATCGTCATAATTCCCGATATTCAGGTATATTTTGCAAAGTTTGCCGAGTGTATTGTAATCGTCAGGATTGCTGTTCATTCCCATATTGTAATAATATTCGGCTGAATCCATTCTGGACAATTGAACAAAACAATCGCCTATCACCGGATACAACGCCGGTAACGAGTCACTCTGCAAAATGGAATGTGCCTGTTGCAAAGCCTGGTTCCATTCTTTTAGTTTAACAGTGATGTTCAGATAATTCAGTTGTGCAAAGCGGCTGGATGGTGCCGACTGCAATGCCAGGAAATAATAGGTCTTTGCTTCCCGGTAATTCCCGCTTAGCTGATAACAGTCCGCCAGTTCATTGACTGCCTGAATATTTGATACATCCTTTACGACAAGTTCTTCCAGCAAAATGATGGCTTCATTGTACCGGGCAATATTTTTGTAACAGGTTGCTTTCAGAAAATCCAGTTCGGGCGATGCTTTCTCTTTTGATATAAGCTTTATAGCCGATTCGTAGTCGTAGTTTTTCAATGCTGTCTGGATGGCGTTGTTTTGAGCCTGGAGAATGCATGAACAAAAGAGCAGGATACTAATAAAAATATATTTCATAGTGATGAACTTAAAAATAAAGTGCTGATAAAAGAGTCAACACACTATTCGTTTGGTTTTATTTTTTTTGGAGATTTCGATCACTCCATGGGTAGCCTGTTTCCCGTATTTAGAGATTAACCAGGCTTTGTGGGACTTCGTATCCGGTATAAATACTTTTATAGTGATACTGTCCCTGTTGAATGCAGACGTGTTGTACCCTTTTTGCAATATTGTGCCATCCATGACAGAAACGGGCATTGCATTCGGTTTAACGTGTGCCGGTTTAATCCCTTAGTGTAGGGAAAAAGTGATGGGTATTGAGTACCATACCGATACATTTTTATCTTTCATTTGTCCCGGTATAAAATCAGGCA
>Ga0302271_10002163_pt1 | contig 18044 bp, 6 predicted proteins | sample III_Bog_N1_1_FD_198767 | JGI IMG/M metagenome (GOLD analysis project Ga0302271, IMG submission 198767) | Peat permafrost microbial communities from Stordalen Mire near Abisko, Sweden - III_Bog_N1_1 | ecosystem: Environmental > Terrestrial > Soil > Wetlands > Peat | place: Sweden: Abisko...
TGTGTATGTTTCCATTAGCAAATTGATTCTTAGATTTCTAAAGTAAATTCCCAATATCTTCTTGGCTCAATAGTCTTAAGTTAGCATAATGATGATTTACAGCAGCTTTCTATGAGCACAACTACTCATTCAAGATCCTATCATGCCTTGGGAAGAATTCAATTGATTTCTGACTCATGTGAAATCTCTCAAAATTAGGATTATTTGAAGAATTCAAAACTAACGTATTGGAGTGATGGTATGCTATTGCAAACAACTAAAGCTTTGAGTTAATATGTCGCAGACACTAACTCACTAGGACTCGCTAAAACGGATGCAAATAGAATTTCAGTTATTCCACTCCTTCAAAATCTTCACAGTCATAGATTAAATACAAAACTAACTCATCTAAATAATTCATCGCACTCCTGAGTTTCAAAATATAGAACCTATGACGACGAGTGTTGATATAAAACGGCTACACGAGCTCATCGATCAGCATCATATTACTTCCCTACTCCACGGAAGTTATCACACCTTCAAATTATTTTAGCGTTTTCGGTTTGAGAATCTGTATATTCAGTGAATCCAGCTATCCACCCATCTGAGAGACCTACGCTGAGTAATCAATTATGAATACACTTTCTTCATCGAGATTCTCAATATTTCCTTAGTTATCTAAATTTGAATTCTTCTTATTATTATCCTATCTGCGATCTTTCTTCTGCAGCTATGTGATTCTCTGAGAAAGCGTAGGATACATTCCACCAACTTCAAGATTATTACTATTATTCTTGTTGTTTGCATATTTATTATTAAGATACAAGGATAATCTAGTTAATGTACTCGTCAAATCAGCTTATTAGTCATCAAAAATGAGTGAATCATTTTCAATACCTAACACGGGTATTTCCATACCACTGTACAACACAGCAGACTAAATGAGATATTATTTATTGTCTTATTTCCCTTCTTTGAATAGATTCTCTAACCACTTTTCCATACTCTCAGATTTACAAATTACCATGATTTTTTCTTTATTGCTTCTCCCGCACTGCCAGATTCCCTTGAAGAAGATTCTCTTTGCATCTGTGAGTGCGTTGATTGTTCTGGTTTCTTAGGAATCGTATTAAAAGAAAAATGAGAATCGAATCAGATCTGATCTCTGCCCAAATAGCCAGTCTAAAGTTTACAAGTACCCATGTTTTAGCTCATCAAGCAGCATCAAATTACAAGTAGAATCATCGTTTTCTTTTGGTTATTCACTGAGCTGTGAGCTTCTTTCTTCATGCGGTAACTCATTGATCATAAGTGCTAAGTGGTGTGTGGGTGTGTATTCTATTTGTTCTCTGTAATTGCAATTCTACTAATCAATGTATTTGGGAGAATCAAAAAGGATTAAAAAAGCAAAATATCAAAAACACAAGAATATTTATTAGATCTAAGATATCTTCTAAACCTCACACACCGTATTCGATCTAAAAATCCAAATTTCATCAAGTAGCCCGCGTTAAAAGCAGCATTTCAAGAAATTGTGGATTATTTATGTTATCTTTACAACGTAATATAATATTTTACCTTCAACAGAAATCCCCACTATGAGAGGTTGAAGAATACAATGAACTTCAAAGAACACTGATAAAAGTATTCAATAGCTAACTAGTTTCATTAAAAAAAATATTTGCACTTCAATTCAAAAAAAAAGCTTGAAAAACTCAAAATTCATTCTTAACTCAAATATAAATGAAAATACCTGCATATTTCAGTAAATCATTATCCACTGATTTGATTCACTATGCTCTCATAACAGCAGAGATTTTGCTAATTTGTTAAAAGAAACTCTTTTTTGAGTTAAAATTTAAGTCTGTTTGTTATTTTTTTTTTGAATCAAATTTTCTAGTTAAACTACTTTATCAAACGCATAATGATCTGCTCTTTGAAATCAAACAGCTATCGTCCTCGTTCTGCTAGCACTCATCATTAACTTCAGAAAGAACCTCAGCAGGCAGCATCACCATAGTGCCATTTTGAAGAAGACTCTTAAAATAATCATAAGCGAGTCATTATTGCAAGATCTTCTTCTTCAAATAAATCTGGGATCTTGCAATAAAGCTATTTAAGTGCTTCAACTAATCATAACCAAACTGCCAACAGCAACAACAACAACAATCGTAAAGACTATGGAGCTTCAAGTAATTTCCTGATTAATCAACTCCAAGAAAATAATAGAAATGAAAGAGATTGGGAGTCAGGACCAGCAGTTTGTGCAAGATTGCTGAGATACCTATCTTAAGAGTCTGCTAATACGAGCACTTAATGGTTGAACATAGCAGAAACAATAGAAGAAATCTAAAGAATACTCATGGTTAACTAATACAATAGCGATAAGGAATATCATAATCCGTATGGGAAACATAGCAGCAACAATAGTAATACTTTGCAGAGTATGATATCCAAAGTAGCTGAGACAATGGCTTTAATAACCCCTAGCAAATACTCTATTTTACTGAATTGTTTCTAGTAATAAATCGAAAGTTTAGCTTAGAATCTTACGTTATCTTAGGAATTATCAGCTGAAATAATCGCTTCTGAGATCGAAGGCATTCGTAAGTAGTTCTTCAGGATATTCGCTAGATATTTAGCTGATTATTCAGTGAATATTGATGCTCTAGGATGTTTAATGAATAATAGTCATTCCAGTTAGCAAATGTAACAACATCCAAGCAGTTTGAAAGAGAAGATTGGGAGTCTTTTGTAGAAGAAAAGTAATTCTAAAGACGCAACTAGTAATCTACCACCGAAGTCAAATAGCCATCATCAAAGGAATTCATCGTTTTAAGGGCAAGTAAGCAGAATAATTGCAGTTAAAAAGTAGTAGATTTTGTTTGATTATGGCTTCTTCAAGTTACATTTTGTTTTGGATTGCAAAAAAAGGAAAATAAAGAAAACAATAATTATGATAATAATAATAGCAATCATGCTTCAGGTGATGTAAGCATGCTCGTTTACAGATAAAACGAGAAAGAGCGAGTATTACATAAGTATTCCAACGAGAATACACTTCGATTGTAAGTTAGGGAATTAGAAAAACAAATGAAGTAGTTGAATTCACTGGTGATAATGAAGACGAAAGAGAATGAAAGACTCAATCAAGAAAGAAGTAGCCTTTTATCTAAATCATAGGAGTTACAGGTTAAGATGATAGATCTTGAAAGAGACTTGCATTTAACTGATAACTCAACTTTTCAAGCTTAGTTGAGATCAGGGGAACACGAGTATTTGATTCGTCGTCATGAAAACGAGAAATAAGAGTTAAGGAGGATAATAGAAGTTAAGAATTAAGAGATACAAAGCTACAGAATAGAATTAGAAGGGATCCTTGGGGAAATTGCAGATTAATCGTCGAGGAGCACAATAACTGGGCAGACAAATAGAAAAAAAGAATATTCCATATTTCAAAAGTGATTCAGAGCAGCAATGCCAAATTAATATTTTAGTTTTAAAACGTTTAATTAATCAAAAAGTCCAGCGAACACTTGTAACATTCTCAAGGGTTCATAGATGTGAGTTTAGAAATACACTTAATTTTCTTGATTTTTTAGAATGTTTTTATATGTATACATGTACAAGATTACTACAAATATCTTTGCTTGCTTTTTGTCTCTGAAAAGAGGGAATAACATCAAATTGAAAGTCAATTGAGAAAAAACATTATGAATTCATTCAGAGGGAGGTGATATCTAACTACACTGAACCCTTTTACATTAAATCCATTATTATTTAGTATCTTTTATTGTTTTTAGAGTACCTGAACTAGTTAAAAAAAATAACATTTTGAGCTCTATTTAGTAATCCTGATTTCTCAGAATTTCCCTCTCGAGGGCATATCCACAAGCCCACAGAATTACAACCTAGGAATAGCAAATGCCATCATTGAATCGCTTGGAGACATCGTTCGAAGAGAATAGTCTTGATGTGTTGTTTTTCCTCCTTCATGTTCATCTAATTAACTTTCCGAGGTATTCGCACTAGAATTACCATTTCGCAAAGTTGTATCCATCACATGATTATCTCTGTCAATAAATCTTATATTGCTATTATTACAACTGCTTTAGCATTATTCTTTCGAGTTATCATCTGAAACAGAAGAAGAATATGCTTTTTGTGTGTTCATTCGTATCTGATCTAAATGAGAAATATACCGCTAGTGATGATAAGGAATGTGATAATTATAATTCTAGTATTCATAGCTGTTATTGTAATCTTCCTTTAGATCAAGATACAGACTCTTCTGATGAATGTATCTTCTTTATTGTAACTTCGGTGAAGCATGCATGAATATTAGTTATTTCTATGGAGAATTAGAATTCAATATTTTCTCATCCGGAATTCGATCATCTAATTAAACAGAAAGATGTGTAGCATTAGATTTAACTGTTTAAAACAAACAATCCTATTATTTATCTTCCCAACGATAAACTTCACCAAACTAACCATGCTTTCTAATATCCTTTTCATCTGCTACATTATCATCTTCTTCGAGAATATCATCATTTTCGTGATGTTTTTACGCCTCCCAATTATTATTGTCTTCTTCCTTTTTCTTAAGAATAACTTCATTGTTATCATGCAGATCATACGTGAATCTGATCTTCTTAGGCCCTGAAAAAGATGGACTAGCAGTAGTATCAAAATCTTTAGAAATGCTGTTGTTATTATTACAATCTACAGCACATTTAGCATGTAAATTTGTATCATCTTTGATACCTGATGGGCTAGAACTATGAATATCCTTTTCTAAACTGCACGGTGTACTTGTTAGTCTAATTTATTCGTATGTCCCAATGTTCGTAGGGCTTTTCTCGAATTGTCCAGGTTCTTCTGTGATTTTACAGAAATCCCAAGTATCTTTGAGACTGCTGCTGTCTTAGTTTCCAAATAATAAACTACCTAAACCACTTCCTCTTTTTTTGAGTTTCAGTTTAGAAGAAGAAGATGACTATTTTTATCTTTCTTCTTGGAAACTAACTTTTCTGATCAATTAACTTGGTGGTGGTTGGGGGATGGCTTATGCTGAGAATTTGCTGAGTAAATTCATATTTATTGGAGGAGGAGTGGTAGTATTGGTGCTATTCGTAGTAGTGTATTTAGGAGAATTCTAGCTTTAGGCCTTCAATACTTGTTGCTATTACTCCGCATGTGTTGCATTCGAAAAGCTGTTCTTTCTGCTGCTGATATCAAGTGAAAAATACAATATAATCTACGACATATTCAACGAAGCATTGAATGTCAACTACAATTCCTTTGGCCCAACAAGTTTCAACGCTTCTGAGAAAAGCGAGAGCTGTTTGCGACTAGTGAATTCATTCGTCGAAAGATTCATTCTTTTGAGCAGATCAAATTACCATTCTCCATTGAGTTTCACAGATACTTCGATGCACTCTGATTCTCCATGCTATTTGACATCTACATTTACTAGTTTTCGATCTTCTAAGCAAGAAAACAAGCTCAATATGACATATCGAATTAATCCTTAATTGCTGTTCAACTCTCGTGTGTATGCTTGCTCCTGTTAGCAAATGATATTTTGAAAAGGGGGATCAACTCAAAATGAATAATAAATGTTTACTTGAATTGTGTACTGGAATGTCGAATACAACCTCGTGAGTGGATCAAACAGATGCTGAAATTTAAATTTTGCAATTGGGAGAGGTAATGGGATGTCAGCTAATACTAGGAGTTAATTTGCAAAAGAATTTGATATTTTCTTGGCTTCGATGAAGGTTGCTTATTATTATTATTGTTTCCTTTCCTGTAGACAGTGTTCTAATCGTTTGGCGACATGTCTGAGGTTGTCGAAGATCTAGGAACACAGTGAAAGCTGCTAGGATGCTTTTCTACGAATTCTGTCTTGCATAGTTATTTCCTCGAATTCAATTAGCAGCAATGGTTCATCAGCCATGTAAATTGGCGTCATGCTTAATCTGAAAATGCGACTGCCGTCATCCATTTTTGCATAGAAGCCCTCACGAGAATCAGTTGATCCACCGAAAATTTTCTTTAGCTTTGCGGAATCATCGATGAGTTACAGATGTTTTCTCATAATATGCTCTTTCACTGTAGAATCACTGTCGGCAAGAATTAAACTTTCCAGCCATTGTTTCAGAGATTCTTCATCTTTGATGCCCATGTCACGAACGGACTTGTTCAGACCTATGATAAATCAATATTTACTCATTTTTCTTTTTGTATTTTTAATAAAATTATTTTTAAAATAGAGTATTCTACTAAAGATCCCTATGGAATGTGTGCGATATTCGAATTAAGTGATGATATAATTGATCGGCATAGTTGAATCTACAATCTTCTTCCATCGATTGAAGGTTTATATAAGGAGATACAGTTATCGTGTCACCATTGATTTGGAGTATTTGTAGTAAAGCAGCAAGATCGCTAAGCTAACTAAGACAATTAATTCCATCCAGCTGAATGGCAGCATGATCCCATTGATAAGTGAGAAACAGAGTACTGAAATACACTCTAATATGAAGAACTCACAGTCTAATAGCAGCACACTAATTGTTATCTAAAACAAAAAATAAATAAACAAGAAATATTTCCAGATTCCAATATTTTTTTAGTAAATTTTTAAAAGTCCTAAATCTCTTTCTTTTGACTGCGAAATTGCGTCGCTTTTGGTCATTTTAAAGCTGGAAAATGCTAGAAAATGTGGGAAAATAAAAGGAGGTTACTACTACAACATGTTTTATCTTAGATTTGGAAGATCACATAACAAACATTATTTGTGTAAGCAAAGCAAGGCGAAGAGCACTATTCAAAAAATCTCAAAGAACCGAATCACTCTTTTAATTTCAAGGAATTTTTGGGGTTTTTTTAGATTACAGAAATTCCATTAAATCTTCCCATTTCATTGTTGTTTGAGTTAGAATACCCATTCTTTCTTATTATCTATTTGCTTTGTATCATAAGGATTCATATTATATGTTCTTACTTATCCTAGCAACGTTTGAGGTAAGGAATTAAGAACAGAATCTCCTTTATTTTGTAGAAATGAGAAAGTGAAGAATTGCAGCAGAATATGAACAGTCAAGCACTAAAGTAAACATATTACATTGTTCCCAAACTAAAACCCTAGTAAAAAGCAGAATGCACAGCCTACTAAGACGATAGCTTGATAGTTATCAGTGTCTTGTACGATTTGAATAATAGGCGCTATTATAAGGAAAATACAAGTTATTTTCCACTGCACGAAACGAGGTTTCTGTAGTTTTCAAAAAGTTAAAAAATTAAGTTAAAAATACTCATTTTCTTGGATCTTTTACTGCAGAATAATGATGGGTTAATACATAGATACTGAACAGAAAGGAAAAGATCACTATATTTTCAAGAGTTAACCATATTTGAAATATATTTATTGCTTTTGCAATGAAAATAAGAGGAAAAGAAGGGAAAATCAAAGGAAGTTAAAATTGGATTTTAATTAAATCAAAAAAGGGGAAGGTAGCTTGGAAAATTTCTTTTGTTTAGCTCAAAATGGCTTATTCCGAAAACTGCATTATAAGCTAAATGGGCATTTGAGAAATCGTATTCTACCTGCTGGAGAGCTGCTTTGAGGTATGCTTTTTCGTCTTCAAGTGTTTTGAATTGCAGTGTGAGCTTGTTCAACGCATTCAGGGAGCCGTAGCGCATATTCATATGTTGGATTTTGAAAAACAACAATAAATCTGACTAATCAGATGCAATGTTTATCGCTATGACGAATCTGACAACTTTTTTAGTTCTGCGTCTGGCATTTCGTATTAACCAGAGAAAATCGCTGACGATCAGGGTAAAAGAGTTGAGCTTCTGGGGAGAAATTGAACAACCAGACACAATATATTTGTATGGAGGAATGAATAGTTGGAATTGATTCTTAATCAAAGTCGTCAGAGATATTATTTTTATTCTCAGAAAGAATCATCTCAACCATTGGATTTTTTAAATGTTTTTTCTCCTCCTATCACTTTCAACTTAATTGGTATTCTGAATAGGGCAAAAGGATAGAGACCATATAACTTGAAATCTAATATGAAATTATATTTCTCCTAATAGAAAATTATCCATTTTTGTGAGAACATTTAGCATAGCAATATTTTAACTAAATCTGCTGCTTTCTTTATCAGAAAGAGAAGTTTCATCATTTTTTATTAGAGGTTCAAAATAAATTCTTATTTTATTTTAAGCAAGCAAAATTGTCAAAGATAAATCGCAATTTCTGGAAGAGAAAAATTGAAATAGAACAGATAGACAATAGGCAAATATGGTTTTAAATAAGTTGATTTATGAGTTTTGATAACTCAAGGGATGACTGTTCTTTTAATAAAGAGTTTACTGATCTCAAAAAAAAGAATAGTTTCTAGTGAAACAAATAATAAACTACAATACTAATATCTTAATGTATTTTTCCTTAAAATATTGTTGAAAAGAGAGAGATATTTCCATGAAAGCAAAAAAAAAACAAAATGTAAAATAACAGAAAACAAGAATTTGGAATATTATTTAGTTTTTTTCATAAAAAAATCAAAAAATTACCTTGGACAGGTGATCAATAAGGCATTGCTTACTTTTTTAAAACTAAACGTGTCTTTTGGCAAGAGTAAAAATACTGACTTTGATAATAAAATGTAGTTGAAATTAAGAATCAGGATCATTTGTATCAGCCAATTTCAGTTAGATCAAGAAAAAGATAAAACTAAAATGAATTTGAATACTAATTCTTAACTCTTCATATTCCTCTCTCTAGATTTTAAAAAGTTTTAATTTTGCCTAATAACTAAACAAATAATGAATCCTTTAAGTTCATTTTTCTGAAAAATAGTAAAGGTTTTTAAATTCATCAATAAATCAACAATAATATTAATCTATAAATATTTTATTATTAGAAGATTTATCAAAGTGAAGGTCTTTTCCCAATCGATTTATAATAAAAATCAAGGGAGAACACTAGTGCACTTGCTCCAATCAGCATCATGAAAGTATAGTCCATACCTTCAGACTATCTGTATGTCTTGTGAAATTCGTCCTTCCAAGCCTTGAAGTAATACTTGATTAAGAAGCTAACAACCGCTGAAGATTCTTAAGTGCTGTAGGTCTTAGCAAATCTATTAAACATTTCGTTCCATCTTGTGAGCATTGGAGTGAATTATTCATAGCCATGTGAGTGCTTCTTCTTGCGGATTTCAACACCTTTGACGAAGATACTCATGAAATACACAAGAATTGTAGCATGAAGTCCCCAAATCGGTCTTGGCATGCCTATTTCCAAAGAAACAAACACAAGCTCTTTGACTCCGTTCTCCGCTAGTTTCTGCATGAAAGAAGGGAAGACGCTCATCATTTCTCTTGGCGTTTCGACATGTCTCTCACTCACATCTTTAATATGATCCAATCCTAGGATATTCTTGAAAGGTATCCATTTAACAGCTTCAACAGTTTCACCAAATGCAAATGACTTCGTTACATGTGCATCGAGCACCAAGAATATATGAGCCCTAGTCAGAACATCTCTAGCCATTTTAGTCGCTGATCTGGATTCAACTCTTCCAGTGTAGAAGTTCTTCGGCAGATACCCAAGATAAATTGTATGGTTGTTAATATCCTACAAGTCAAATGACGACTCTTCTTTAACTGCTCTAACAACTGCTGAGAAATCATCTTCCCTAATACCTTCACACTTTCCACCTGGGAATCGAACTTGATTCGAGTACATATCTGTTGCTTGTGAAGGATTTTTCTTGCGCATTGTCATTAACAGATCAAACTGCAGGTCTTATTCAAAATCTTTGAACAACTCTCGCAGATAAGCATGGGGCAATCTCTCAGTTAAGTAGTGATTTTCATCTCTCTATCTGAAATAAGTCATTCTAGCTTTGAAGGATTCAGTAGCTGTGTGACATTCAGCAGATACACGGAAAATCAACCCAACTGAGGTCTGCATCTTCGTCCCAAAGTTAAAATGAGGTTTCTAATGTTTATACTGTATTTCTTCAGTGATCGTGGACAACACTTCGGCTTCTGTAAGAGCCATATTGGAATGCTTGCACTTTTGATCGCTTGAGGAGTCCATTTGAATCTGTTCTTTAAAGTAAATTCTGTTTTTCCTTTTTTTAAATAGATTTTGATTCAACTTCAGATTTTTTTGGAATCTAATATCATTTTGCTCCCAGCATGCGCCTTCCAATGACGTACTGATACCTACCTGTCTGATATTTTGTTTTCACATTTATTTCATGCAGTTCCTCATATTAATTTCAGTGATGTCAAGTGACGTCAAACTTCTCCAATTTTCCCTACTTTTTAAGAACTTTCAAAGACAAGTAGTTGTTACAACTGAAGGATTATTACATATACAACCCATTTAACAATAATTTGTTTCTTTAAAAGGATTGAAAAAAAATATATTTCAAGAAAAATACAAAACCAACTCAAATTTTGTGTTGTTATTAATAATGTTACTAGCTCAGGCAAGGGATTGTTCCTCAAGTAAAGTCAGTCAGATCAGATATCCTGTTTCTTTCTTTTGAGGATAATCAGTATCTTGATTATTTATTGTAAATCCCTCATTTTTATCAGCACATTTACTTCTAAAAGAAATATCAATCATTTGATTTTTTTTCCCTTCAATTAATATCTTAAAATAACGATATCATAGAAAGTTAAACACTTGCTCATTTCATTTTGATTAAGTCAAAAGCTTATGATTTTTGTAATTGCATTAAGGAATTCAATAAATTTTGGGAAAGTAAGAATAATCTTAATTTCCTCTACTGAAGTAATTCATTTTTAATATCTCTTATATATCACATTGCGTTCAGAAAGTATTTCCTTTCATTTGTATGCTTGTTAAAACATTATTAGTTATATCTATGTCTCTCTTTCTTTTTTTGAATCTCTCAGTATTTTATCATATTTTTTCTAAAATTAGACAGCATTTAAGTCACAATTCTTTCTTCATTTATTTTTTTCTTTTTTTCCCTATTCTGACTTGTTTCAGCATATTTTTCTATTTTTTGAATGAATTCTTCCTACTCTTTTCCACTTAAACCCCATATTGATAATAATTGTGAAGGCTAATATTTCACAACACAAAGTAACAATCACACAAATACGCCATAGGTACGATAACAATCAAAAATACTATTTGTATTTATTAATTATTTTGATGATTTCAAGCAGAGCAATATTGAGTGAATCCAGCAGGATGACCACATACTGAACAATAGTGATGCAGTGAGTTGCAATCAGCAAAGAAAAGAGGGAGAAAGCAAAGACAACAAGGAGATAATAGCGCACTAAGTGTCCAAGTAATCGCATTAGGAGAGATATTAACTTCACTAATATTTATTTTCTTGCAATGATTGCAAAAGAACAAGCTTGGCTTTTAACGCCCATCTAACGATTTAGGTAATTTATCAGGACAAAGTGGGGCTGTTTCTTTTAGCGCGTATCCCCCTTACTCTGTATTTCCGCCACTATGAGTCTCCATTGAAAACTTTCGGACCTAAGACACAGAAAGTTGGTGTTTCTTTGTCTATTAAAGTACAGATTATTGTTCTCGCAAATTAATTTCAAAAACGCCTATTTTGAGGTAGTTAAGTATGCAATCATAATAAACAAATAGATCATTTTAACAAACAGAAACGATGAGATTATATTGAGCACTTATTATATACGGCAAATTATTAAAACTGAGAATGATCATCATGCACATTTTCAGTGCTTAACACATCATGGAGTCAAATGATAATCTATTTTTAGAGAAATAGGCTTTGAAGATGACATGATCTTGAAAATGCTGAAGATAATTTTTATTTAAGATATATTTATTATGAGAGAAAGAGAATGATTAATAGAATCTCATCAGTAGTTCTATGTTTTTCGAAAATTTCAAAAGCTTTCAAGTCAATACAGACCCCAAAAGTATCATCTCTTTATTTGTTGTAGTATATTTTCCAAAAAAAGTTTTCATAAATTCTTTTGTAAGCATATTCCCACATCAACAAAAGAGTTATTCTCTTTGGTAATGATTTCTTAATTCAGAGAGTAATTTAGCGGGTTAAATTCTTGATTTACTCTAAAAACAACAGAACTGAGCCAATCAATCACATTTATTGATCTTTAACTTTTCGTTTAAACTCAGCCACACTTTCAATCAAAGGCTAAAACTAATCAAATAACTTTTCCAGAAATGTCAACCAACAACTTATTTTATTAAAAGCACAGCAGCGATTGTTACATAATAACAATCACATTTTATAACTAAAAGGCTCAATTAATAATTAAGAATTAATCCTCGAGTAAACATCTCTAGCAATTCTATTTGTTACTCATATTACTTATTGATTATTTTTTGTAAAAGAGATTTTGATAGACCCATTTGTTGGTTCCTTTCAGTAATTATCATCAGTAAGTTATGAGTTTCAAATAAAAAGTCAAAATTAAATGGATTTCCTTGATAGATCTAGTGTTATGTGTCTGTGACAAGTTTCATCAAAGAAAATCAGATAAAATGATGCAATTCTTGGGGGAATAAGCAAATCGAATAAGATGATCTAGAACTTTTTGTCTTTCGAAATTCTGACGGAAAATTAATTCTTCTATTAAATTGCTGTTTGAAAATGTTAAATTAATGAAATAGATTGATATTATTTTTAACTTTGAACCTTCAGAGATAAGTAAACGCAGGAAAGTTCTGTGGGAGAAGAGGAGAAACAAAATAATTAAAAGACATCACAGTCTAATAATAGAAGAAAAATACGGGGAGAGTGAGTGAGAGGGAGAGAACAACTAAGCAGAAAAAGAGATTGCGGTATTTAAATGAGTAAAAAGGAAGAATAAAGAAAAGTAAAGTAAGTAGATAGGTGTATGTATGTTTTTAATTGATTTATTGAGAAATCTAGAAGAAAGCCCTCAAATAAATGATTTTCTTTTACATTTCTTTCCTTGCTCAATTACACTTCTGAACTTCAAAAAAACAAAAAAGAACTTTTTATGATTGCACCTGCGAATTCAATAAGTTCTTTTGAAAATCATTCATAACCCCAGAAGATAATAATTCTTAGGGGTAGTTTGTTTGATAGTTTTAAGAATTTTTTATATTTTAAACCTAATCAAACAATAAGCCCTTCAACTACCTCTGTAAAGTGTCTAATTATTGAAATATCATAGAGAAAAATTATATTTATTCTTCTCATCAGCAAAACCTAACCATTAATCTATCATTACTATTGCCGCTCTTTGTAGAGCAATCGAGTTAAATTTCATATTTTAGAATTTGTCTAGGTAGTTGACTTTGACAAAATAAAAAGTCTTTAAATTTAACAAAGCGATCAAAGCTTGTTTAAAATAGACATGCTTTTATGAATTTAGGAGAGAGAACAAAGAGACGCAATTCTTGATGATCAGGAACCTATTCTCCGATTATTTCTTGAATACCCAAAGAAGGCTCCTTCATTTGATTAAATCTCTTTTATATAGAAAAGCTTGAAAAAATGCACACCTTCCATCTCGCACTTTTTGACCCATGCTTAGTGTCATTAATTGAAATTTTGTTATGCGGCTGAAATCTAATGGAAAGCAAGAAATGTTTAAAAATAGACAGCTAATTACATCTCAGTGAACATTTTTACACAAGAAGGTGTAACATACGATGTGTGAAAGTAAAACCAGCTTGTGTGTCTAGTGTTTAGCTTAATTTTCCGAACGGAATTCGTAAGGTGCTTTTTTTTGTGCATTTGAAATGCGGGGAGAGGATTGCAGAAACAATCAAATAAATATATTTATTAAAATACATTCCTTATTAAAAAACAAAAAGATCTATTTTTTGAACAAACAATTAACTTAATTACCCTTAAAAGCAAATGAGCATTCTATTGTAATAGCTATCTTTGTAATAACAACAACAATCAGCAAGCCCAAGAAGCTCTGTAGTCACTGTCCGCAGTGAAATCATTAGACTTGTGAAGTTTCTCGGATAATTTTACAATGAACAAAAGGAATTGCATTATCTCTGCGAAGAAACAGTCACCATGAGCAAAGAATGCTTGATTTAACTTGAAAGACTATTGTAATAGACTGCTTTAATTTTCATTAACTAATAATACTAAATGCTCTAAGTGCAAGATAAGATCGAATTAGTTACTTCCCTGAAACTCTGGAGCTAAAAAGCGTAATATGTACGTGCAATATAAATTGGATCACCTTCATTGGAAGTTGACATGCAAGCTTATGAAGAGTATCTATCACTGAAAAGACAACAAGGAATAGAAAATTAAAAATAAAGATTAATTTATAAATTATTTCTTAAGAATAAATCAAACAACAATAGTAATAATAATAAGAAATCTATTCTTTCTATTAAGAGAGTGCTTCCAACTGTACCTGCGTTTGATGAAGTAGATATTAAATAACAACAATAATCATAGGAATAATTATTGTGCTTTGATAGCTTTGAGTTCTTATCGCAATCTCAAGAAGATTCGAAATCAACAGCTGGAACAAATCAAGAACCATAAAAACTTCAAGCTAATTATGCATGTGTTGCAGCTAGAACGTCGAGTAATAATAATAATAATAATAATATTTAAGTTGTTTCAAGAATTCTTAATAAAAATAATCGCTAACGATAATAAGCAGTTGTGAAGATTTAAAATTCCAAGCCTAGATTCCAAGCTAATTTATTTGAACAGCTTGAAGAGAATTTAATACAATGCTTAGATAAGACGAATCTCTCCAGTGTAGGTCATTCAGCTCTGCTTAAAGCGTCTCTAGCGATAGCAACTACCATTTCATAAAATAAACTGTTCTTCAAGAGTAAATAAATTAAATCTGTTGTAGGAGCAATTATTCTTGCAGCTGCTAAGATCTCTAATATATCTGTCTCTGTTAGCTCAATCTCTGAAGCCTTGAACACAAAGGAAAGATTGATTTCTAAGGTGTTTTAGTAACTCTAAGCTGCTATCCCTCGAGAAATTCAAGCAGAATCTGAGAAGCTGGTTTTTAATATGTCAAACTAAAACTCTCCATTGTTCTCAGTTATCAACAACGAAATCTATTAAAATCTGAATATCCAGGTGTGCTGAAATAATACAGTCTTGATATTTAAATTCTCTCCTCCCCTCAATTTTCCTTTTCCTCATGCAATACATCCCTTTAATTTTGTGTGTACATAAATATTACTTCCCTTTCAATAGAATTTTCACTGATTCATTTTTTCCGTAAAATAGCCACTTTTTTAATTTTTTTTTTTGAATAATAAGCCAGTAAATCTTTCAAATATATGAAAAGACCTTTTATTTCACAGGAATAACTTGACAAGCGAAAGAGCTGTTTTTTCCAATAATAAATCAAGAAGTTGCTAGAATCTACACAAATTTATTTATAGTGTGATTGCTGTGGTTGTATAAATGTTTTTCACATCAATCTATCCCTTTTCTTTTGAAATCTCAAGGACTAATATCCGCATTTTATAATATTATCTTAGTCTTTATGTGGTTATTATCAGGATTTACTGTTGTTTTGGATGAAATCCATTTATCTATTTTTATTTTTGTCATCGCCTTTTAACCAATCCACACCATAAGAAATAGAAGAAAGAAAAAGTTAGACTGTTTTGTGGAGATTTTTAGTGGTTCGAAATTACAAAATTCTATGAAAATGATGATATGGTATATTCCAAAAAAGAGTAAAGAGATCAAATCATGATAAAACTAACAGCCTTTAAATTTCCTAAGCTCATTTTCTTGTGATACAAACGATTACCTGATTAGTTTAGTTAAGCGACATCTTTTGGAATCAACTCCTTAAATCTAGCATCACTCTAAAAGAATCCTTCTAAAAATAATCTAGATTTATTTCTTTCAATTAGAAAATGGAGCTGTAAATGCTTTTTTTTTGTCTAATATCAATCATGTTCAATAAAATAGACCTGCATATCATTTTATTCTATTATTTCAAGAAATGCTGTAAAAGATCTTATTTTTCAATTTTTATCTTAAAATAATACAAAAGCAATTTCTGAAATCTCTTATTAATAAAGGTAAGCTTATCTTTTTTCTCTGGCCTTTTTGCTTCTTTACAGCTTATTTTTATGTATTCGAACTGTAAATTCTTTAAACATAATCCCAAAAGAAAACATAAAAGCAGTCTATTAATAATTAAATGTAGCAGAAAAAGAAACAAAATAAACCATTGAAGTTTCCAATCATGCTCCCATCAATAAAACTCCCAAAATAATGAAAATTGAATTTCTGTTCAATAAAAATAATTAATCTTATGTTTTTCCGCAGTAGCTTATGATAATCCTACAAGTTTTGTTGTTTGCATTTGCAACAATAAGAGGCAATAGTTTAACCTTTCCTGAAGCATCACTCTCTTGCCCTTAGTATTCACAAATTACTGGTAATATTTTAACTTTGATATTGACACACATTTCTTTGTTACCAAATCCACAACTTTTCAAAGGACACCCTGGAGCTATCGATGAAATCAAGCACATTCCAAATTCATCCCTGTATGTCTCCTTCGATTTGACTAATACATTTTTCATCAGTGACATCCGCAACGGAGAAGTCTACTAGAAATTCCAATACGTTTCTAGCACAGCAGGAGTTAAAGGAGTTGCAACAATGAGTAACGGTGATGTTTACTTTATCTTTTCGACAGCTACATTTGAAATCTACAATGTTTTTCTACAAAAAGTTAGGATACAATTATCTATTTACAGTGCAGCTAGTAAGATGATTTTTAAGCATATTAAAAAAGAAAAATAAAAAAATAGTTTTATCAAGAAAATATTTATTTATTTGAAAAGTTCCATTCATTTCAACTGTCGAAATGATGATGCTAACAAACACATCCACAAATATAAAAGAAGAAAAATGCCTTATGGTGTGTTATAAGTTATCTGAACTAAGCTCAACCTTGAACTAGTACAATTATGCAGGCTCTTTGATGGAAAATTGGAAAGGTAATTTAATTCAATTACAAATTTCCGCATTATTTTTATTCTTATTTTTCATAGTGGCTGTCAAGACTGTGAGCACAGGCAGATAACCTGTTATTCCTACTATTTATTTCATAGTGAAAGATGTGTCTAATATCGCTTCATCATCTTCACTAACAAATATTTTAATTGGATTTTCTACTGAGGGAGATATGTATGCAGTACAATTTCCAACATATTAATTAATAATTACTAATACCATCGACGCAGGATATTGGTCTAGTTCTCTCCTTCTAAGTAATTTCACAACTTATGCTCATTTGAGAGGCACGAACTTGATAGCGATTCAGTATACTGTCACTTTTGGAAGTGGAAATCCTGTTGGTTGTTCTGCAAATTACTGTCTTGCTTTCTATAACCTTACCTTGCTCACAAAGGATTCCTCCTCCCCACTGACATTTTCCCTCACAGCTATGTTGGCTGCTCCATTCTGCACCAAGCAATTGAGTAACTAATTTAATATTTTTTTAGCTTTTTTTACATTAATTAAAAGAATGATTTGACCCTTCTTTCATTAGGTTCAACTAATTACATTCAACGGATACAATCAGTGCTATTTTCTGGAGAGAATTATATTGCATTTTTAGACATCACCAATGCACTCTATGTCTATAATAGTTCAGACATTGCTTCAAATGGATGCTTAATAGGGTTTCCAAAAAAAATCTACTTTGCTACGACTTAGACTGTGACTAAGTTTACATCCATCTTTTTAGATAATAGCATGTTTCTAATAATAGGGTTCTCAGGAGGGATGGTTGCGAGAGTTGATTTCACCTCCTTGATTTCATCCACAACCGCAACAGCTCTTACATCTTCATCAGTTTCATCGTTTGGATTCACTCAATCGAACATAGGTATGTCATCTGTAATTACATCAGAAACTATTCTTCCTATTTTTTTAAAACTTCTTTATCCTCTTTTTCTTTATTTAACTGGTCATATTTTCTTAGGCTTTGCTGCTGCAATATCACACTATCCATTTCTCGATCCATCAACTTTG
>Ga0302271_10002167_pt1 | contig 18018 bp, 12 predicted proteins | sample III_Bog_N1_1_FD_198767 | JGI IMG/M metagenome (GOLD analysis project Ga0302271, IMG submission 198767) | Peat permafrost microbial communities from Stordalen Mire near Abisko, Sweden - III_Bog_N1_1 | ecosystem: Environmental > Terrestrial > Soil > Wetlands > Peat | place: Sweden: Abisko...
CAGGATTAGGGCAAGGCAATTCTGTCAATCCAGTGGATAGCGCAATTCTATCTGAAAAGTCTCCCCAAGTAGCTTGTATCAGCATCACAAAGGAAAACAACAGCGCTACCAACAATCGTTGAATCATATTTGAAAGCTCTGTAAAGGTGATGATGATATGTTGTTGAAATCAATAATTTTTTGTTATTATTAGAAAAGTTGATAATAGTTCTCCTTTGGGGAAAGTTTTTAAATAGAACTTTCCCCCCTTTTTTAAGGTTTAAATCAAGCAAATTAAACAACAGTCAACAACCAACCAAATAGAGGATAAGCTTTTCTGATGAAATATGGCAATTCAATAGATGACTAGAGCATGTAAAAAAAGATTATCTCAATAAATTCTATTGAGTTTCTCCCTTATCTACCAAATTATAAAGTTAAGAAAAATACAATATTGATAAATTCTAGCAGGTCTTCAAATCAGGTCTTCTCTTAAGAAATAATGATCCTCCTCTCTTAAGAAATTTGCTAAAGTAATTATTTATAATTAAAGGTTAAACTAACTAATCTTTCACTGAAAATATATTGATGGTTTGAAGAATAATAGAATAGTAATTCAGATTGTTTTAAAATGCTACATTTTTGGTCAAATTAAGAAAAAGCAAACTCATTCGCAAACTTTGATTTGATATAGATTTTCATCACTTTTTCTTAATATTTTGGGTAGAAATTTGCTATTTTTATCTGTCGTTAGCAAAAACTAGAGTTGGGAGAGTAGCACGACCAAATTTATACCAAATTTTCACTCCAGAGAAAGATCAAGAATATGTTTGGTAATAAGTTATAACCACTTTACAGAAGGAGGTGTATTTTAAGGAGGTACATAACAAGGTGGTTTGTTCAATACGTAACAGCCAATGTAGCAACAGCAGTAAAAGTAATTTCCTTAATAAAATCAGCAGCTATTCCAGCAATAATAAATGAGTCTGCAGCAGCAACCACTGAATTAGCGTCACGAATAAGATGTTTTGTAGATGCTGAAATAACATTCTACTATAATAAATTTTCAGAAGGAGTTTTCTTTGATGCTAAATAGGATTCAGAAAGTTTCAAAAGAAGCTAATACAAATTTAATTGCGGAGACTTAAAAGCTACGAGATGGTAAACCTGTTTTTATAGCTGGCAAGACTACAACTCCTGGTGTTGGAGCAAGTCCAGCACCTGTGACGGAAAAAAACGGAATTAGTGCAGAAAGTATTGAAGCTAGTGGATAGAATTTACAGAAAATTAAGCAAAAGAATGAAGTAATTTTCTCTAAGCTTTTTGAGATTCACTGCCTTATCGAGAGGATAGCATCGAATGCCAACACAATTGAATGTGACTCAAACCAAGAAATGCGTCTTTTCAGATAATTCAATGATATTGATGCGAAGATCAATTAACAAAGTTAAAAACTAATAGATCTCAATTAGAAAGTTATTGATTCTAAAAACTCTGAGGAAGCGCTTCTTGAGAAGCATTACCATTCTTCCTCGGCTAGAGAAGCATCTGGATAGAATTCCTTGTAGAATATCATTAAAAAAAAATAAGGTCTAATTGATACGCTTGGGTAAATGAAAAAAGGCATTGAAATCTTACGAGAATAACATTAAGAAGATTCCAAGGATTTTGAAATTCTAATAAGGAAGCTTAATTCTACTCGCACACATCCTTTTTGATAAATAGGTGTTCTCATTTCATTTACTGGATGATATCTCATGTTTTGTTTTCTTAAGAATCTTTATTAATATTGGCGGGAAATGAAAAATGAACTTTAAATTATCAAACCAAAAAAAATCAAAACAAATAGTTTTTTTCAAATAAAAGCATGAGTAATTGAACAAAACATCAGCTATGTGCTTGGGAAATTTGAGAGTTTTGAGTAAAATGTGATAAGAAAAAGAATAAAGGGAGTAGAAATTATTAATAATTTTTTTAAAAGTAGGAAATAAAGAGCTGATTCAAAATATTCCTTTTCATTCAAATCAAATTATTTCGAAAAGGAACTTTTCAAACAAAGAATAAACATAAGCACAACTCATGAGCATGCAATAATCTGGAGAGATATCGGCAGAATATTAGGGGAGAAGATTATTAGCAGAACATGAAAATGATTAGTATTTAGCATCTAAAACTCATATTCGTGATGTTTCAAAACATTCGAAAGGAGTAGCATATCTTGCTAAGTTCTACTCTCTCGAGCCTGCGATGGAAGTAGAGCGTTTAACAATTGAATTATCTCTTTTAAGAGCAGAAAGGAATTCTCTTGATTTAGAAGCAAAAAGAGTAACAGGATAAAATTTTCATTTAAGATATTTGTACTTGAAATGTAGGCGATTCCTTCAACATTTTCATTATTTTTTTCAAAAGAAAGGAGAGTTAGCTTGCCTTGCAGAGTTTAAAGCAAAGGAAGCTGAAGAGAGACTCAAAAGTGAATCAAAAAGACGAGAATATTTTGAAAGAGAATGCACTGTTTTGTAAAAAAAAATAGCAGATGTTTTATAAGCCTATGTAGAAAATGATTCTAAATCTGAAGCTATAGCCGGTTCTTGTGCGCTTATTGAACTTCGAGCAGAGTTGAACAGAAAGGATATTGTGATTGAGAATTTAAAGAATGAAGTTAGTTTATTATCTGAACGAGTCGAAATGTTCAAAAGATTTGAGGGAGAGAATATTTTGGTTTAAAAAAACGAAACTGAACATAAACAAAAGCTCGAGCTGATTAACAAAGAACTACAGAAATTACTGAGGATAGAGCATGAGGCATAAGGAAAGCTTCGAGCAGAATTGAGCTATTCAGAGAATGCTAGGTTCTTACTTGAAGATAAATGTGCTTTATTCTCCCACAGATAAACTCATCTTCAAAGTAAAAACAGTAATTTCTTTGCTGGGCGCTAAGACTTCGAGTAGCATCATGTTATCCATACAAGCATGCTATCTTAATAATTTGAAGATCCCTCATTTACCCAAGGAGTAAATGACAAAGAGCTTTAAAATTCGATTTCAAATTAAGCCCCCGAATTATTATTTTCCTTCCCTGTTGAAGTTAAAACTCCTTAATAATCTCATAACTAGCCACAGCTTTTGCTCTCTAGCCTCAAGGAACAAATCGATGTTTTATCTGAAAAAAAAGAAGAAATGAATGTGTAACTTGAGGAGATTTTGATGCAATCTATGAAAGGAAATTCAAAAAAAGCAAAAGATCTCAAACATTAATTTGAGAAACATTTTGAGGAGTTTTTTGAAGAGTTAGCGAAATAAACTGAGCATCTTTTGAATTTGAAGATGAAAGTAGATGAACAAGATGTGATGATAACTGCTTGTAAGCATCAAAGCAATAATCAAATTGAGGAGCTTAAGAGAAAACACAAAACACAGATAAAATTACTTTAGAAGAACATTGAGATGTTGAATCGATAAAAAGAAGATTTATAAAAACAAGCTGAGATCTCTATCAGTGAAGTTTAGAAAATACAACAAAAGGAATAAACAAATAGCAGCAAAAAGGAGGATAATAATGAGTAAATGAAGGAGTTAAATGCAATTAAAACTCATAACCACTGTGAAAAACCATAGGATAGTATAGTACAAGACAACTCCATATCAAAGTAATTTATGTTGTAAAAGCTAAGAATCTTAGAAAACAGTACTGCTCCAGCTTCTAAAACCACACGAGATTCAAGTGGTAGCTATTCTGAGAGAGTTAATGTCGATATTCCTTAGATTGTTTCTCCTTTCTTAGAGTATCCTGTTAAAAATTAGAATTATTAAACTTAAAAATCTGATAATTTCTAGAACAAAATTAACCAATCATTTGATTAATAACACAGCCTATCTCAGGTTAATAAGATAAGTCATAATAATTATCTCTCGATGGATATTTCAGATAGGAATTAAGAGAATAATCCTAAGAAATCATTTGTTTTGAATTCTTTAGATGCCAAGGAAATAACATAAGCTGAATAACCAGCGTTAGACTTACAATAAAAGGAAACTCTGAAGAAAAATGGAAGAGGTTCAAGATCACAATCACAGTTAAATAGCAAAGAAAGTTATCCATAATAATTAAAATCTCAATAGGGACCTAAATTGAATGGTGATTGTGTAAACTCAGTGAGTTTAAAGAACACAACAGCTCCAAGCATCAATCCTAAACCTGTATTTGCTTCAACTATTTTTAATCCTGATAAAAATGGATCAATTATGTCTACCAATTCGTCACATCATGAGCAGGTTATTCCTAATCTAAATGGGTAGAAACAACCAGACCTTGGACATATGGCTATCAAGAGCTTAAGCCAATAAAGTTCACAAAGATCTAATGAAAATAATAAGCAATTCTTTGAATCAAATGAAAACAATTAGAAATATTCCTCTGAAACTTAAAATAAATCTCATATTTCAAGAATCAACTCACAAAATGGATCTTGTTACTCAGGGGAATCAGTCAAGAGTATTCACTTAAATGATGATCAAAGGCAAGAAATAAGTAGTTCAATTCACAATACAAGATAAAACTCTATTTCAGAGCTAAATCCATGTGCCAACTTTACATTCACGCAATCTCTAAATAACAACAATAAAATTCAACAGCAATACCTTCAGCTATCATAAAATTGAGCTATTTTACAAAATATTCATTAATTGTATTATCAAAATAATAGCTTCTCTTGTACTTTTTTCCAAATTACATATTATTTTAATCTAAATAAAGTGTTTTTTTATCGATATGCTAAATAAGAACTATGAATATGTTTTAAAAAAAATCTAAAAATCATATTTGAGAGAGCACAAAATGTAATTTATCTAAAGAGCTGTTGCTATTGTTATGTTTGTGTTCTTCTTATCTTTATCTTCCTCATTCATCGGTATCCTTAGGGAGATTTTTGAGATCGATATCTTCACCGGTAATGTTCTTGTAGATTCTGAGCACGGCTTCAGTCTCAGCTTCGAAATGGCTGGATGGATCGAAGGAGTTGGAGACGAAAACTTGATTCTGGATTCCATCGGTGGTAGCAACGTAAGAGTCAGAAATCTAAGAAAAAACAATATTAAACAAAAATATTCAGAGATATTTGTTAAAATCTTGATTGGAATCAATCTTTTTGGAGAAAATTTATTTTACAGAGACGAATTTTTCCCTGATTGAAGCAGCGTCAAGGAGATCTAAGGCTGGCTGAATTTCAGCTTAAGGATTTTTGGTCTCAATGATGGTAGAGATGATAGCAATATAGTAGCCTTATAAGCATGTGCAGTGGCAGTTTGAAACCATCATAATGTAGATATCTAAAAAAAACAAGAAAAGTAAGAAAAGTTAAATTTTATCCTCAAATTAAACAATAAAAACCTAAAAATTACCATTCTATCTGTTGACTTATCTTTGAGGAATGATGACTTAAGCTGATGGGATATTTTTGGTACCAGGAACAGGCTTATCAAGGAAACAGATGACTCTCAAGATCTATCCAACTTTCTTAACAAGTCCTTCATTGCCAGTCTTCAACGTGTATGTAGGGTCACACACGACCATTTTGCATTTCGCAACCTAATCTCCTGATTTGACTCCACAAACCTTTCCAGCCTCATCGTACAAGATCTAGTCAATATCAGTGTTGAGCATGAATGTTCCACCCATGATTGCACTCATACGAGAGAAACCTTCTGGGATACCACCAAGTCCGTACACTGGATAGATGAAAGGGGAGTCACCATACCTGCCGATGGAGTTCATGTAGAGCTTGATTTTTTTGACGCAATCGAAAGCTGGTCTATCAAGGAAGTTATCGTTTGGGTAGAGTGCGACAGCATGACCAATGAAATCAATGGTGTTAGGTTCCAAATCGAATTTGCCGAGAAGTTAGCGCATGGTCATTTTCTTAAGATCGTATCCCTTGTGAGTCTCAGGCTTTTTGCACTTGCAGTTCTAGATAAAAACGAAGAAATTTTTGCATCTGCGCTTTTCCAAGATTCCCATCAAATCGCTTTGCAAGGCTTCTCTGTCAGTAGCAGGGACTTTCTCAATCTTTGGGCCACCTGATGAGAAGATACCTCCCTTCTTGTTTTAGTAGACGTATGTGCTATCAATGGCTGTGTTGTTTTATAAAGAAAATAGATTGAAATATGAGTGTCTAAAGGAGAAAATTAATATATTGTCTTACATTTCCATTCTAGATACTTAGCAACTCTTGTCTTCAGCAGGATCTTGACCAATTTACCATTGGACATGATGAATTTAGGCACTAAATCGATATTCCAGTCTCTGTTTGCTCCGTATTGCTTGGGAACTTCAACGTTAGGCTTGAAGATCTTCCACAGATTAGTGAGATTCACGGAAGCACCTTCACCACCATAGAAACCGTTTCTATCGATATGTAGTACTTTCATACCTATTTATTATAAAAAAAGAATCAAGAAATGTTTAATTTTGAGCTCTTATCCTTCTATTTTTGCTGATTGTACTATTCTCAAAATAGTAATATGGCAAGCGTATTTTGATGGTCAAAATAAAACACATCAAGAAATTAAAAATAGAAGCATAAGAATTTATTGGGAAGAAAATGATTTTTACCCTTAAGTGACAGAAGTCCTGATAGAATGCATTCAACGATACCAGTACCGCACACAACTACGTCGTAAGTCTCGTTCATTGTTTTTATTTTCCTAGTTTTTCTTTCTCTTTTTTTTTGTTTTGTTTTTATTTATTTAATAAATACTAATCGCTTGAGAGGGAAACGCTATGCAATTTAAGCATTCCCCTTGCGGATTTCCCACGATTAGATAGCTAAATCCCCTCCCTCCTCCTCTCTCTCTCCTCCCAGTTCTTTCTTTTCTGGGTGATTTTAAATCTTGTGCAACTTTTTTTCTCAGAATCAAAATCAGCAATTAATAACTTGAGTTGATACATTTCAAAATGAGAATGAACCAAATGTATGAGCTTCCCTAAAATAAAAAGGCATTTCATATGAAAAGTTAGTCACTTTTATGATTTTACAGATGGTTTCAGACAGTATATACAAAATTAATATTATTCATTATGTCTGATAAATCAAAATTGGAAATTATTAATATCTTTGAATATTTTTCATAATATAAAAAATGTGTTTGAGAATGTGCTTAATTCTCTCGACTCTATCGAAGTTAAGCCCATTAAAGGTTTTTCACTTAAGATTAGGTCAATATCGTTGAGTTTATGGATATTTTATTTCTCTGCTTTATTTGTACAAAATTTAGGACTAATCAATTGATGATTAATGTGATCTTTGGAGCAGTTCTCTCTCTCTAACTCCTTCATTTATGTTAAACTTTTAGAATACAATCACTTTTATCATTTTTTATCTCTACTCTCCCCAAAAGAAGCTTTGCTGCTAAGAAATTCTTATTTCATGTCATTGCTGTAGTTGTTATGTTAACTGTTATTATTTCTGTCACTGCGGTTCTCTTATTCTTAAAAGCTGTTTTCCTCATATTCTTAGTTAAGTTAGTAATTGTTTTCATAGCCTTCATTCTGGTATGGATTCCCATTAATTTCTTCATTTTATCCTTAAGATTATCCGTGCTTTTCTTAGTTTTCATTTTCGTCTTCATCTTCTCTCAATTATTCATTTTAATTCTCTACATCTATCTCTTCTTATTACTCCCTACTAAGCTACCCTAATTCATATTTATCTTCTGCATCTATATCAACTTCATTTGCGTCCTATCCTTCTTCCTAATCAAGATCTTCTTCTTCTTTTTAAAGTTATTCTACTATTTGAATTTCTTGGGGTGAAATGCGAGTTTCGTTCTTCTGGTGCTATTATTGTTTTCTAGACTATTACTCATTGACTCCTTTCTCTCCTTTTAGATACTACTTTCTCTATTCAACCCCTCTAGCAGCTTGGTTTAATTAATTCCTTCGTTTATCCTCATATTATTCCCCTTCTAAAGTTCCTTCTTCATTCATAATCTTCTCTCTTTCTCTAGATTATTAAATTCCAAAAGAATTTGGTCTTACTCTTCCTCCTTACTCGCTAGTACTTATGAAATCAGCTGTTCTGTTTTATGAAAAGCTGCTTGACTACTGCTAAGGTAGCGCTTTCAATTCATGCTGCTAGTGATAATAGTGATTTTCTATGATTGTTGTAGCAAATAAAAACAAATCAATAAAAAGTCAAAATTGATGTTTGTTTATTTGTAATTGTACATCCAGTGTTGAAGAACTGGGTGTCTAGAAAGGTTGGACTAGACACAAACTGAATTTCTTCTTGCACAGAGCTTGAAAGATTCTAATTCGCAGGTATTTTTACAAACTCATTTATTTTCTTACTTGTATTGAGATATTACTGCTAATTAGGTGTCTATTGTTATCCATATTGTTGCTGCTGCTGCTGCTGCTGCTGCTGCTGCTGCTGCTGCTGCTGCTAAGGTAGAATCTATGTTTATTGCTATGAGATAATCGGTGTAATCCACGAAGAAGATAGATTTGCTGGTGACGACGACAATACTTAATCATTATGAGAAACGAGAATATTATTATTATTATTATTATTATTATTATTATTATTATTATTATTATTATTATTATTGTTGTTTTGATTGATAAAACCACCCGCACTTAGATTGCTTTTATTATCAGCACTTGAAAATGATTATTTCTAAGGACTTGCACTTTAGCAGAAATTAGCTTATGTGAACTATTATGTTCTAGAATCTTACAGCATGTCAGGTTTTAAGTAGCTGCATTTCAGCTGCGTTACATTAGGACTTCCAGGAAAGGGATTTTATAAGCTATTCAAGTGTCTCACCAACGGAGAAGACAAGAAACTATTAGCGATTTCATTAATTCCAGTTTATTAGAAGTTCTAGGAGAACTAAGTAGTTGCACCTCGTGGTTACTAAGGTGGAGATTGCTGGTAGTTTCGATAAAATGGATTCGTCATTAAGGCTCCTTTTTCTTGTTTGTTTCCTCCTTCTAACGAGTGCTAAAGTACTTCACTTTCAAATAAATTATTGCTTGCACCAGGATTCTAAATTGGTGCTGTCCAAGGCTGGAATTATTAACTATTAAACTGCTAAGAGCCTTGTTGCTGATGGCGTTTAGTAATTGGTGGATCTTATTATTGAAAATAATAATCATTATTTTATTGGGATTCTCCATTTGGATTTCCTAACAGCCTTTGCTATTACTAAGCTTGCTAATTCATTAGAAACTGAGATTCCGAAGTCAAAGGGATATTGTCACCTACGGAAGGATTTTGATTTGATTCCACTGACATATACTTTACCAGCTCATTTGGGTATGATTCAGTGCTTCCATAAGGATAAGCTGGCTCTGCATCAAAGGGGATACCATACATTGAACCCATGTAAGTATGGGGTTTATTACTTAAAGGGAGGGAAGCTTATTCATTGAAGTTTGCTGTTTAAGCAGAGCATGTATCAATTTTACTGGATATTTTAGGCTGGATTTAATTTTACCCTCTTTGTTTTAAGGATGAGTACTACTCTTTGGATCTCAAATAATCTTAATCCGAAGAGCTCTCATTAATGTAGGGAATTGATCCTAACCCATCTAGTTTATGCTACTAAATTGTACCTTAATAGTATTCCTCTGGATAATAAGATCCATATTATGTTTACTAAAATTACTTTTATTATTGTTATCCTTAAATGTTCTAGGGTTACTATTGTAAAGAATTGTATTCATAAGCTTGTTTTTGATATGAACGAGTAGTTTGATCGATAGATGGATACCCCTGCTGAGGGTATTGACCCTTTGAAGGAGGGTGTGAAAGTCGCTTTAGTTTTCTTCCTGACTGCAATGGATCAGGAGGAGGAGGTGATTAATAATTCCTTTGTTAAGGTGATAAATATAAATTCTAAGCAGATTCATTAATATTATGATTTATATTGAAAAGCTACCGTTATTAATCTGCAGCTGATTTATACTACGGAAAAGCATCACTGCTGAAAAGTTATTATTATTGAACAATTAGCAAATCCCTATTGGAGTGATTCGGTGAACGATTTACACCAGTTTTATTTGCAGAATGTTTAGGCATGTTTTTCTTGTTTTGCAATGATTGCATTGTATCAATGTTTCGTCTTGGGCTAGGACTTTGTTAGATGGGTTTTGGAATCTTTTATGGAGATTTTATTTCACCAGAAATCTAAAGGGCTTTCTTCATTTGATTGCCTTCTAATTATTCTCTCTTTAGATGCTAGCGACGAGCCATTTTTTTCTCGTAAATGACTTAGCTTAGATCAGGAGGAGGAGAGGAAGTTATCTGATGTTTTTGTTGTTAAAAATAATATACCCTAATGGATTTAGTAGAAGAATAATAGCATTTCTTTAGATTTTGCTTACCTTTTGAGTGATATCTTTCCTAGACGAAGGGCTTTGAAATCGTTTGTTCCTTGATTATTATGGTACGCATCTTGAAGGCAAACCTGTAAAGCTCTGATGTTCCTTGCTAGTTGGTTCTTCATTGTCATAATTGCTATGCTAATTTGATGTCGGTTGAGTTTTTCTTCTAGTTTTTTTAAAAAAAGTAAGAAAAAAATAATTCACATTTTTGGCAGCTAAAAGAGTATCATCTTCAAGAATTAATCATAATAGAGTTCATCTTACTTTTAAGCATCAATTTATAGATTAAGCTAGTCTAATTATCTATTCAACTGTGCAATTTCGTTTTCTAATCCCATTCGATTTTGAGTTAGCGCTGATGGATATTAGTGTAAATCTTATTAGGGAATATTTTTAAGAGCATTCACTATTTTTGGCGCATCAACATACGATTATTCTTCAGTGAATCTTTTTTAAAAAATAGATGCAATTTAACATCAAGAGAGTATTCTAGTTGTTGCTTTACTATTGATGCCTAGCTAAAGGTTGTCTGTGGAGATACTAATTGCTTTTTGAATCGTTGATCTATCTTGGATTTAATGCATAAAGAGAATCTTAAATTGTTCTTTGCTGTTGCTAGGCATTCCCTAAAAATTAATAAATATTTTAATTACAAAGTTGAAAATGTTCAAACGAATCTAATAGCTCACTAGCTAGAGTTCTAGCAGCATCAAGAAATCTTTAACAGAACGACCCATCTTGTTTAGCTGTTTTCCATCTTGTACTATTTTAAGAAGCTAGAACAGCATGCAATCCTATGATTCCGATGCTCTCAAGAAATTATGAAGCCTCTACATGCCCAGAAAATTCTCTCAAAATGCCCTCTAGCAAAGGATTCTATTCTCCTGCTTTCTAATCTCCTGCATTCATCCGAAATCGTCTGTTTGTCTGCCCGTTGCGGTCTTTCTTGCTTCTTTGCTCAACTAAAACTAACTTTGAATGTGTGCACCTTTTTTCTTAATTAACTTTTTTATTTTTAGGAGGCATTTAGCTTTCCAATTGAGTCTTACAATTCCAATTAACATTCAAATTTATCAATTCATGTTTTCTCTTTGATTTGATTCATTCATATATTTTATTTTTCTTAACAATATCCATTGAACTTACACTTACTCAGGATATAAAAAAATATACATTTAACAGTTAAGCAATTTTTGTTTTTCTTTATGCAAATCTCAGGCTATTTTGAGTTTTACCCATAATTGAATCCAATTAATACTTTAATTTTCTTGAGTTGCATTGGCATCAAAGTCATGATAGGCATACCAAATTCTAGACATGTTGAATTTAAAAGATAAATTAATAATACATAACATCTTGATCTTGAAGACTAAGCGGAGTTGCTTTATTCCATCTGTTCTTCCAATTAGATTTAATTTCTACTCAAATCATAGAAACAATAAAAAAGAGCTTGTTGCATTTTTAATATGATCATTGTTGTAAGGGATTGTTACCCATCATACAAGTAAGAAATAAGAAAAATTCAGGGAATAGCAACCATTTTGATGAAGCAGAAAAATATATTTATGGGAAAAAAAGAATCGCTACGAGTTGTCTCATCCACAATGAACGACAACTCAAAGATGAGTATTTTTATTAAGGAAAGTCAATTCATTGATTTGTTGAATTATTTTTAGCCATTTAAGTCTATTTTTTTCAACTGCATAATACAGATCAAAGACTACAATTGAAAGGGAGAAAAAATCCAGTGAAAATAACTTAATTAAGGGGGAGAGAGAGAAGTAATTGGTTCTATTGGTAGATTGCCTTCTTTAGAGATCAGTAGGTAAATCAACTAATCCCTAGTAGAATAAACTTAATTTAAATAAGGCGAAGAAATTTTGTTATCCTTTTTGTTACATAACTCTCAAACATATTGAAAGAAAACAGCCAATAGAGCATAAGCATAGTTGTTCCGTAGAAAAAAAAAGTTTCTTAAATCCCTAAGGCGACTAGATTCCCATAAGAGTTACAATTGAGTTTAGAAAATGCAAAGTGGTTTTTTAAAAGATCCATTAAATTCAAAAAATAGATTCGCAGATTTAGCTGAATGTTCTTCGCTCTTACGTCTTTCAGCAAATCTACAAGTTATACCTTCTGCATCTTCGAGCGAGCAGCTGCTTCTTCGATCTACTATTCCTTCGTAGACAAGCAAGGCCATTTTCTTTGGAAGAAATGATTTACCAGCGTAATAAATTTGCTCAATGTTGTTTTGTAATTTCTTCAAATCTGATTCTTCTTTTTAGGAACCCTCTAAAGAAAGCAAACTCCAACCAACTTCATTCTCCAAATCAAGAAGACCAGAAAAAGCCGTCAAAGCGCAATAAACACACGTACTTTTTACATATAAACATGTTAAAGCAATCATGTTAAGATATTAGAGTTTAAGAAATTTATTTATTTTTGTTCCTTACTTACCTAAGTCTTCCTGACATTTTGAAATCTCCTAATCAAATAACGTCGACGACTAGCACTAGAGGTGTCTTAGGCAATCTCCTTCAACAGAAGTTAAAAACAGAAAATTCATATGAACAATATCAATAATAAAAAGGAAATTTTCGCTTATCAGACATTTCCCTGAATGTTTCTCAAACTAATTCATAAACTGAGAGCTTTATTTAAACTTAAAGTTCTAATAATAAAGTATCTCGTGGTAATGGAGTCTTAAAAAGAGCGTAAAGTGGAGGAAGATAACCACGCAGCGGTGCAACTAATAATTCTATAAATTCACTAGTCAGCATAAAAAATGAGATAAAAGAAAGTTTTGCTAACGAAAAAGACGAGAGATTCCGTTATCTAATGAAATATGGTATTATCAGGCGAGTTGAGCATAACGGTGGAGCTGTGTTTGTAGAACTTGAATCTCTTTCTAATGGATTAGTGTGTTATCGTCGTCCTTATTTTAGGGAGTCAAACATAGAAAGTGTGCGATATGAAAATATGAATTTACTTAGAATTCCACTGCTAGAAGGAGAAGAGAAACTTAAACTCTTGTCGTATAGATCAAATAAGATTTAAGTAATTGAGAATCTCGTATCAATAAGTGGTTTACTTGTGCTAGATTTATCATCTAACAATATTGTTACCATCTAAAATTTGTCTTCTCTGCCGTGCTTAAAAGTCCTGTACTTGCAGTATAACTCGATTCTTAAGATCACTGGATTAGAGTCTTTAACTAATCTGGAAGTCTTAAACTTAGCATCGAATAAGATCTCTAAAATTGAAGGTTTGTAGAAGCTAACAGAGTTAAAATCTCTGAATCTTTCTTAGAATTTTATTCCTCGATTTGAAAACATCGATTCATGCAGTATTTCCCTAGTCGATTTGAATCTTTCTAATAACCTTCTTGAAGCCCTTCCTCTTCTTCCTCCACTTCCTAAGCTGACTAAGTTATTCTTGTCTGATAATAGAATCCCAGATGTATCTAGACTTTCACCCCTTCGAGCTCTACCATGTTTATCTGAACTTTCCATTGATGGAAATACCTTCACAAGAGCACTTAAACCCACATACATGGCAGCTTTATTGCAGATTCTTCCAAATTCAATATCTGTCTTGGATAAAAAACCTCTTATTTAAATACGTGATGACATTCAATTTCACAGGAATAATCTACTCGCTGCATTTTAGTAATCTAATCTCGAATCAGATGGAAAAATAGAATCTTCTCGCCCGTCGCTAGTCAAAAAAACATCCTGTAAAAGGAATAAATGAATTTAAAAAAATATTTATTTGAACATTTCAAAAGTTAACCAAATCAATATTGTTTGTTTGTCGTGTAGATGAAACAAATGCAGGTTTAGACAATTCTGCTATTATTGGTATCGTTTCGAATCAATGGAAGGAAGAACTTAAACGGATTGAAGAACTCGATTTAAAAGGGTTATAAACTAAGGAATAATTGTTAAATAGCAAAATTGAAAGTGGACACGCAGAATTAGATGAAAATAGTTTTGTTTCTTTGTATGTCTATGGCAATGCTTTTGAGATTGTCCTGAAGAACAAGTAGTTCCATGATTTCATAGAGCACATTCAACTTTAGTATGTTCACTTTGAGCGCTTGATCGAGAGATAAATTTTGAATGAATTAAAGAATTTCAAACTTCTCAAGGAGTTAACGCTTCTTGATAATCACTTGGTTTCTTTGCTGTAACTCTCCCGATTAGAGGAATTACCTAATTTACGTGCTCTTTCAGTAGAAAGCAATGAGCTAATAAAATGTAGTTTTCTAAAAGAATTCGTTATTTATAGGTTTCCAGCAATCAATAGATTGAATGGAAAAGAAATAAAAGATAGTGATAGATTCAAAGCTAAAGGATTATTTCATACATTTGATAAGACACTTTAGCTTCCTGAAAAAAATTACAGTATCGCACATATTCGGTCATATCCAACGATTGAAAGTAATGAATATCGGCTTAAAAAGAAGGATAAGGTATTTGTGAAAGCATTCACTAAAGCTGTAAGTACTGAGGCGAAGATGTTGGTAAATGAGAATCTTAGTGGTCATTATTTAGAGGCTGTGAGAGAAGAGAATGAGTTTGAGAAGGTATTTGATGAGTATCTGCTGAGAATAATCGAAGAAGGGATATAACAATATGTTTGATGATGAAACAACAAAGTATTTTAAGTAAAGAAATCTTGAAATTTTATTAGAATAAAGAGCTTATTTTTGATTAAATGCTTAGTCGAAGATTATGCCTAAAAGATTAATTAGATGGTTTTTGTTTTTTCTGATGGAAACTTTGAGAATAAAAAGCATTTCAAGTTTAATGGAATTTCTTTATTCATCATCTAATCTTCAAAAAAAGCACATTTTTTGAAAGTAAACACAGCATATGAGGTTGATTAAATGATTTTATCGTTCTATTTTTATTCACTTTTCTTGAAGGATGTTATTCTGAAAGCTTATTAACTTTATATTCTACACACGAATAAAACAACAAAGTCGTATGGTTGCTTTCAAATTAAGGTTTCAAACATTCAATTTGGTTGGCTTTTTAAAAACTTAAATGTGTTTGATACAATTACAATTAAACGGTAGAAACAGAGAGATTTAACACTTAAAATAAAGGAAAATAGGTCAATAATGCATAATAATTGGAGCATACAAGCAATAAAATATTATTTATTCTTGTTGCTTCTACAAAACTATTGAAGTTGAAAAGCTAATAGTTATAATAATAAAATTGAATCCTAGTTTCAAAGAAAATAAGCACTTTACATAAGAAAGAACAGGTAAAAAAAGATCAGAATAGAGCTCAAAAGGATGATAATTTGATTCAATAGTAAAGATATTTAATCAACTGTCTGATAATCCAAAGAATCAATTGATTAGTGGAGAGAACGATAAATTAAAAACAGAAATTTAGATAAATACACTGCTTCTGGTTGCCACAATTAATAAATAGATCACATCATGAAGACTTCCGTTGTGAATTTCTGGAACAGAAGTAATGTCATCACTCAAGACAAAGAGGCCTAATTGAAATATGTGAGAAATCTCATGGAATTAATGTTTCCTCAAAAATATTTCTTTTTCTTTCTTTGAACAGTCATATGATCAGCATGTAACTCATTTGCTAAGTATGCAAAGCTCGAGAAAGATTCTTGTGGATAATTCTACCCCATATGTGATGAAGAAAAGGAATCTATCTCTCTCTAAGCCTGTCAAAGGTAACATAAATACATCGTTAAGATGATGATATGATGATGATGTATTCTCTAATGCGCAGTTTCTACTTTTTTGAGTACAAATATTTACGTTTGTTGATTGAAAAGAACGCTAATTTGCAATTGAGTAAGAAAATGGAGCACTTATTCATAAAATGTTAGAGGTCAAGAAGAAAGGAGGTGAGTATAGTAAAGATCATCTGATTAAAGCTGTTCAAACACATTCTGCACCAAAGAGTCTCTTCTTGCCTCTAAAAATTGCCACTGAAAAAAAAGTTTATGAGGAAAATAAGGTAAAAAACAAAGAGAAACAGTCATATTTGTGTATCTTTTTGAAGCAGAAACCATTAGAAATAACGTGAAAGCAGCAAAAATTGAAAATATTGATTCATTTTTTGTGTGTTTTGGAAATAAAAATAGTCTCTGTCGACGAGGTTAAGGAATGCGAATTCAACTATTAACTTCTAGGTTCTAGACAAGGATTTTGAAAAATGTAATAAATATAAGGATAACATTGTGAAACGCTCAAGTAAGATATTTTAGTTTCTGCTCAAACAAAGCTAATTATTACTTTATGCTCTTCTTTGCCTTGATTTTGATCACAGGAAGAATTTACAATTGCTTCTTAATGGAAGGATCATTTATATCTGGAACTACTTCTGCATTGAATTCACATTCCACCAGCAGTAAGTGAATGCAAGAGAAACATTTGCTAATTGGTTGAATTTCAATATTCGTTGTTCTCAGGGCTTAGTAAAGAACGGCATTCTTCGATAGATGATGTTGGGAAAAATAGAAGAGAATAGTAAGGTTCTTATGATGAAAACACACATTTCTTGGAACTTCCAGCAATGAAAAAAGGAAAAAAGAAATAATCTAATAAGTCTAAATAACATTCAACTGTTGCTGAATAAGCAGGAGAAGATGAAGATCAACCGAATCATGAGAATAATATAAATCAATAGGAATAAAATTCTTAGAAAACTAATGGAATTTAAGAAAATTAGTAGGTTTATTAATAGAATAGCAAAATTGGAGGTGGAAATGAACACCACTAAAATATTGATTAAAATGAAAGTGAAGCAGGATAAAAGAAATAAGAATAAGAATAAGGTTTAAGAGAAGAATAGAATAAAACTGGCAGTATGTAATGAGAAGATAAAAAATGATCTAAGTAAATGTAAAGAATTGTTGTTTTTTTTGGTTTGAAAATTGCTTGTTTAAGAGTTGATTGTTTGGAGATTTCAAAAAATGATTATTCGTTTAAATGTCATTAAGAAAGCAAACAGACTCAAATATTAGAGAGAGATGACTTAGAAATTGGATTAAAATGGCATTTCATCGTTGTTTTCTTCTAAAATAATATTGTAATAACAAACACATTCTGATGAGTAAAAAAATACTATTTTTTTTCTCATAAAACTAAGCTAAAATGTGTCCTTTAAGCTCTAAATACATTAGCTTGTGCATGCTAAAATTTATTAGTAAAAGTTATTTCTTATTTCTGTTTCAATGTTCTTTTTTTAGTGTTTTATTTCGAAAAAAAGAAAGGGAAATATGAATAGGATAAGAATAAGAGAGATTAAGAGATTATGAAGGGAATTATTTTTTTTTTCTTGGAAAAGACCTTTGACTCGAATACCAACATATATATGTATGATTGCATAAATTAGTGGGAAAGATTGTTAGTCGATCAACCACCGAATCCGTAGAGGGTTCTTCCTTGTCTCTTGAGAGCGTAGATAACGTCCATAGCAGTGACGGTTTTTCTACGAGCATGCTCAGTGTAGGTGACTGCATCTCTGACAACGTTCTCGAGGAAAGACTTGAGGACTTGTCTGGAGTCATCGTAGATGAAAGAGGAGATTCTCTTAACACCACCTCTTCTTGCGAGTCTTCTGATTGCGGGCTTAGTGATTCCCTCAATAGAAGCCTTGTTGGAT